>Ga0209518_1001839_pt1 | contig 21498 bp, 45 predicted proteins | sample RifGroB1_FD_183993 | JGI IMG/M metagenome (GOLD analysis project Ga0209518, IMG submission 183993) | Groundwater microbial communities from Rifle, Colorado, USA - Groundwater B1 (SPAdes) (version 2) | ecosystem: Environmental > Aquatic > Deep subsurface > Groundwater | place: Rifle, Colorado...
CATCTCTACACCAACATTTTAAACAATCATCGTCGTCAACAATTTTGATACTACATAATTCTAGTGGTTTATATCCATAATCAGCAACACATCCAAAAGTTAATAAATTATGCCGATCATTTTCACCATTCATATTTTTGTCTAATAATACTTTGTCAATCAATAACAATTTTATCACTCCTTTTTATCTCAAATAAAAAACAATATTTCATGTCCAATTACAGAAAATTTAATTCAGATTCTTCAAATAATCTACTTCCCATTTCTTCATTAATCTTTTGAGCATACTCATTATAAAATCTCACTTGATAAGGGTATACTCCTTCTACTGCTTCAATGATTTCTCCAATATGTCCAATTAGTACGATCTCATTTTCAGATTCATCAAATTTAGGATCAATTTTACCAACAGTAATTTCATCTCCAACTTTAAATTTCAACATATCTATTTCCTCCTCCTCCAAATAAATCCACACTTTTATTTGATAGGAAAATATTGGGTTTATAATACTACATATAGTATATATTTTAAGTTTTGCTACTACATGTAGTGTCTTGACTTTTCAATTTATTTAATATTTCTAAATATCATCCAACATACTTCTAACCTTATCAATTTGTTCTTTTGCCATAATGCGTCCACCAGTATTAAGCATAATGAAATATCTAAGAATTTGCTCTTTGGTTAAATTGTGAAGTTCAGCTTCCATGACAGGATAATTTTTAAAATGATTTCTATCCCTATGTGATAGTTCGCTAAATAGTTTTCCTTTATAAGCAAACCTATCTTCAAAGAAATCTAGAATTGCTCTTAGTCTTTGTTTTCCATCTACAATCTCATAACCGAAACATGTTTCTGCCCATTTTTGATCATCATAATGTAAGAATGTAAACTTTCCTATATCTACATTGCTGAAAATTGAATCAATTAGAGAAACCTTATCCTCTAAATCCCAAACAAATTCACGTTGATATTCTGGTTCAAAATTAATTCCAAAATGATATGCTTTACTAAATATATCACTCATATTACTTTGAAAATAATTTAGTTTAATATCTGTATTTTTAACTATTAAGTCATCTTGGTGTTCTTTAAATTTTCTAATGTTAAACCAAAATATATATCTTTTTTGATTCAAATGGGCAATGGGGTTTCCGTAATTGTTCTCAATAGATGTATAGTCAATTTCGTATATTTTCCCATCATTAATAACATCAAACACATAAACATCTTTCAGATTGCCTATTTCAACCCTATCTCCTACATTGAATTTGTATGTAGGTTTTGGTATCAAATGAAGTCTTTCTACAAGTTGTTTTAGTTCAAACTCCTTTTGTTGCTTTGCTTGTTCTTCAAGAGTTTGTTTTGGGACTTTTGGTTTTGTTACTTTTGCCATTTTTAAAACCTTCTTTCTAAAATAATTAAAACTTAATATTTAAAGGATTTAATACTTGCCATCCAAATAAGTATCAATTAAATACTGGTTATAACCTTGCCACAACTTCAAACATATCTTAACTTTTTCTAAATCAAAATCATTGATAGGTATAGACAAGAGAAACCAATTATCATAATCGTTTCCACCACTACCTAAACGCATTTCATAACCATAAGTTTTTACATTGTTTAAGAATTCATCATATTTTAACTTTTCTTTTTCTTTGTCTGTTATCTTTCCATCATCTACTAACATCTCATAATCAATAAGCCAATCATTTAATGTGAGATTGTTTTTCTTTGCTCTTTTAGTTGGAATTGTTAAAAAGTATTCTCTCCCTTCCAATTCTAAATCACATTTAATTTCTGATCCTTCTTTTACTAGTCCATCTCCACAAGAACAAATATTTTCTTCTACAAAACTTCTTAAATGAGATGGAATATATTTATACTCTTCTTTATCATATTTACTGTAAAATTCTTCTCCGTTAATAAATACATCCATTGTTTTCCCGACAATATCAAAGACAATACCTTTATCAGTCTGTAAAATATTAACTCTAATAATTTCGCCATTACTTTCAGTTGAAAAGGTGTTTAATAATTTATCTTTCATATTTCTTCCTCCTTAATACTTCGATATGATCACTTATGCTTAAATTTCTAAACTAACAAAAATCTATCTTCAAAGGAATCACACTGGATACCTATCTGAAAATGTTTTCATCCAACTTCTCAATATTTCCCTTGCTTCAACCTGTGATAAATCAGAAAATGCTTCTATTAAATAAGGTGTTGCTCCAAACATATTGGTTACTCCACTTTCTCTAAGATTATAAAGAAATTCATAGTATTTTTCATTAGCATCCATTAATAATTCCACCTCTCTATTCCGGTAATACCTCAAACGTAACCTTAATTTCAGTATTTTTATCATCAATAAAAGCAAATGGATCTTCCGCAATACATTCACAATCAAATTTAGATGCTTCTTCAATCGTTTGACAAGGAGGCATTGGATGTTTTTCACTGCCCATATTTTGATAATCGGCTAAATCAATCTCATACTCCCTAGTGACCACCATAGTAAATTTAACTTTTCTCTTTTCCATAATTTATTCCACCTCTCAAAATTTCTCTTACCCTATTCTACCATATCATCAATCAATAAGTCAACCACTTTAATAAATTTTATTTTTACATTTACCATTCTTAGTATTTTTACCAAAAAGTTTAATCTCATATCCATTGTCATTACAATATTTTTCTACTTCTAGATAAGTATAAAATTCTTTAAATGATTCTTTTGTCTCAATATCTTGTACTACCCATAACCATTGACCAGATTCATTTGTGAGAATAACTTTTACATATATCTGGCTCAATATTCACCTTCCCCTTTCTGCATCCAACAACCATTAATTCTAGTACATTTTGAACTTATTAACATACAACATCCTTTGCATTGAACACCCATTTTAATCATTCCTTCCAGTTTCTTTAACACTAATTGTTTCAATGCTAATATTCTTTATGACTGTATTCTTAACTACAATATCCTTCCCATCATTCCAGTCTAAGAATAATTGGATAACTTCTTCTGCAGTCATATTATGTTGCACTACAGTACCATGGATAAAATCTTTTGCAAAAACAGAAAATAACATTAAATTCACTCTCCCTTCTATTTCATAATCCCTAAAATAATATTATTAATTATCTCAGTTTTGTTCTCATTGCCTCTAATAAAAATACCTAAACATTTTGCAACCTTAATAACGTCTTTAATTTTTAATGATTTTAGAATTTGCTTTACTTCATTGGGATTAGTTGAAATTTTAATAGCATTGATAATATCTTGCATGATTTTACACCTCTCATGCTAATATTATACTACCATTTATTCCATTTTTCTACAACTAAATTCAACTTAACACGCTATATCTCCACAATACATCTCAGCTAATTGAAATATCTTCTTCTCAATTCTACTTACGCTAACTTGACCAATTCCAATTACTTCACCAGCCTCCCTCTGACTCATACCATGTAAAAACCTATACTTGTAAACTTCCAACATTTTATTATCTAATAAACTTAAAAAATCATTAATAATTATTTCATTATCTAAGTCATTACTAGTAGTACCTACAATCAGTGTTCCTAAAGCACTTCCTTTTGACTCTTTATAACTAACACTTCTGTCCAAACTATCAAGCCACCCTGAATCTAATATTTCCATTCCTGATTTAACTAATTTTAAAGGAATATTTAATTTCTCAGAAATCTCTATTGGATTATCTTCTCTATTATATCCTGCTTTTCTAATTTTGACACTAGTTTCTTTCATTGGCCTTGGAATAGATATTAAATCATAATGATCGCGGATATTATTATAAATCTCACTAGTTATCAATGGCACAGCATATGTACTGAATTTTATATCATTTCCATTTTCACCTTTAAATTTAGCAGGATTAAATTTCTCATATGCTCTAATTAATCCTATAGTTGCAATACTTATGACATCATCTTTTTCAAGTCCTTGATTATATAATTTTGGAATAAATCTCCATGCAATTTTGTGAGCTAAATCCATATTGTTTGCAATGAATGTATCTGGATCTTCTTTGATGTGTGGATTAGTTTTCATTTTATTGGTCTCCTTTTTAAATTAAACTATCTAACCTATTTTAAAATAACTTTTAATGAAATTACCAATACTATGAAAACAAATATTGCTCCATATTGAAATGACATAATATCAATTTCACCCAAATAAATCATCTCCTTTCAAACTTTTGACTTAACGGTTATTAATAATGTCTTATAACTAATTCAAAAATACTTTTACATTTCTTATATTTGAGAGGTATCATTTCGCTAACATCTAATGGATAATCACTTAACCCTTCATAAGTACCAACAGTACCACAGTCATCACAAATCCAGTCTAATTTAATCAATTCTACTCCTCCTATTCGAATCATAATAAGGAATGAATTAATTTCTCTCTCGCTTTACCATATTTAACTACACGATCATAATCTTTTACTGTTGGATTTTTAAGTCTCGACATGTCCATATTGTCTTCTAAATCTGCTAATTTAACTTCTATAGCAAATTCATCCTTGCTTATTCTGTCAATATATTCATTATAACTTTCATTTTTATTCCTTGTCAAAGTTAAAACAACATTTACCAATTCAATATCTAATCCCTTAACCACCAAATCTATATCAGTCACCTTAGTATCTTCTATAACATCATGTAGCACAGCAACAATTCTTTGTTTCTCATCTTTAAGTTTCATCATAACTCTTAATGGATGTAAAATATAAGGCTCTCCAGCTTTATCTAATTGTCCTTCATGGGCTAGAGATGCTATTGAAATTGCTTGTTCTAAATTCATTGTTTTTCATTCCTCTTTCTACTTTAAATAAAACAAATTACTCGACACATTTCAATTCATCTTTTCTCTCAACAAAATGAAAACATTCCTTAACATTCCCTATAGTAAATGAAGCACTACAATCCTCATTTAAGCAGACTAAATTCACTTCCCAACCATATCCCACTACCTTCACCTTTTGCTGTGTCCCAGTCACATCCCGTGTATTCTACATTGAGTTTTAGATTTGAATTACATTCAGGACATTTAAGTTTTGTTTCACTCCTCTTTATTAATAATCACTTCCACCATCGACACAAAACATTTTAATACCTTGTTGCCAACATTTTCCCATAAGAACACTAATATCTAAATCACTAAATTTATGAGTATGAGTAGTAACAATTTTGTCTTTAAATACAGCAATCAAATCTTTAGGGATATATTCAAATTCAAACTCATCCATTTCTTTGATAATGTCTTTTACCTTTTGAATATCCTCTTCTTTTTCAACGTAGATCCTGCCGTACCCTTTGTGTGGAAATTTCATTTACAAACACTCTCCTTTATACTTCATTATACTTCCAAATGCTTCGATTTGCTAACTTCATAAATAGCATAAGTACATCATTTCTTGGGATTATTTAATCTTCCTCAACCGTAATATCAATAATTTCTTCACACTTTACTTCAATTTTACTTGGAAATTGTATTCCACTTTCAAGAACATCTTTAACATCATTTGCGAAATTATTAATTCCATAGTTCTCAAGTTTATCAAAATCACATTCTTCTGCCTCAAATTCAATACTTAACTTTATCTTTCTCATATATACTCACTCCTTTAAATTTTCATAATGGATTAAAAGCGACATTTCCTTGGATTATTTAGATTCTTCTACAAACTTAACTTCATTAATTTTCAGATTATCTTCTAAAATACGTTTATTCATAACTCTCTTCTGCATTTCTTTCTTCCTCCCTAAAAATATTTTCTGCCCTCATAACACTCTTTTAACCTATCGTCTTTCAACCATCTTTGTGGCATACATCTACCAGACCAACCACCTAAATGTTTATCAATATGATTCTTTGCATCATTCAAAGTATTGAATTCGACATCGTAATAATTTGTGATTTGCCACTTTTTATTGTCTTGCAATAATATTAATTCACCACGATATTGATAAAATCCAATACCTTTCATTTTATGTAGATTCTCCTTTCTCATAATACTAGAAAATATATTGCTTTACTACTAACATTCCATATGTTTTACTAAAGTTCTTGCAACAATCTCAACTAATTTTTGCTCTGGCGTTTCCATATTTTCTTGTTTTGATATTAATCCTACTACACCAATCACATCACCCTCATGGATTATTGGAGTTACTATTTGAGATTGATAATTAAATTCCTCTTTTACAATTTCTGTATAACCAACTTTTGTATGTCTTTCATCCATTGCTAATTTAGCAAAATCCCAGATTGGTTTATTTAAAAATTCCTTCTTTGATATTCCTGCTACCGCTATTACATAATCCCTATCACATATTAGAGCAATATATCCGGTTGTTTCAAATAGAGAATCCACAAAATTCTGAGCAAAATTACTTAACTCACCTAAAGGAGAATATTTTTTAAATAGGACTCCACCATCTTGAGCAAATATTTCCATAGGGTCTCCTTCTCTAAGTCTTAAAGTTCTACGTATCTCTTTTGGAATTACTATTCTCCCTAGATCATCAATTCTTCTAATAATACCTGTTGATTTTGCCATTATACATCACTCTCTTTCTTAAATTTTATCATGGATTAAAAATATAAGTTCTTGGGATTATTTGACTAAATTTAATTCATATTCGTCAAATAGTCTACTTCCCATACCAATATTAATTTCCTGAATCTTTTTATCTTTAAACATTACTTCATAAGGGAATGTTCCAACCTCTACTGCGTCAATAATTTCTCCAATTTGTCCGATTAATAATGCTTCTCCCTCTGAGTCGTCAAAGTTGATATTGAGTTTATCATTAACTTTAACATTGTCACCGATTTTGTACTTTAACATTTTTATCACCCCCCTATTTACTTCTATGTTAATTATAGCAAAAAATAATACTCCTGTCTAGTGTAACAGAAATATTATTTTTGCATTTATAAGTATTATAAATTAACCAATCTACTCTTACTTAAATCATATATCTCTTTATCCAATTCAAACCCTATGTATTGTCTACCACAGCCCTTAGATGCTATCTCTGTTGATCTTGCACCAGCAAATGGATCTAATATCACTTCACCTTCAACAGTTGACTTCTTAATCAAAAACTGTAATAAATCTATTGGTTTTTGATGACTATGTATTTGTTCTTTACCGGATACTCTATTATAATTCAATATGTCAGTATGTCTTTTTCTACCATCAATTTCATTTAATTCTTTTCTTCCCTTTTGACCAAATAGAATTACTTCATATTGTCCTGCATATGCACCAGTTAAATCTCCCATAGACCAATTGTTTTTAACCCATATTAAAGCATTTTTGACATTGTAATATTTCCTTAATAATTCTAGATGTTCAGGAACTTTGTCCCATCTAGTAAACCAATAAATATGTGCATTATTTTTTAATACTTTATATGATAAATCAATTATATTTTCTAAAAAGTCATTATTATCTTTATCATTTAGAATTCCTTTTTGTGTTGTTAATGTATTTTTCTTTCTATGATTTGTGCTAAAATTTATCCCATATGGTGGATCAGTTACAATACAATCTGCTATAATTCCTTCTTTATACATTTTCTCTAAACCTTTGATGCAATCCATATTATATGTATTATTTAATTGTAGACTCTCTCTCTCTCTCTCTCTGGCAAAATTATTACTTTTTCTTCCATATTATTATCATTCTCCTCTATTTTTATTTATATTTCTAATAAAACTCACAAAATATATAATCAAGACCATTTATTATAATATTTATGATTTAACACAACTATCACCTCTTTTCAATATTCATCAAAACACAAATCATTGCTACATAAGGGCTACATGGTTCTGTACTTACAATAAGATCTGGATTTTATTGGAAGTTAATTATTCTCTCATTGGAAGTATCATAATATTCGTTATCAATCTCATACCCTATGTATTGTCTACCACTTCCAACACAAGCCAATACTGTACTTCCAACGCCTATAAATGGATCTAATACTATTTCGCCCTCTTTACTTGAGTTTTCTATTAATATCTTCATTAATTCAATAGGCTTTTCTGTATCATGTAAATTCTTACCGTTTGCATCTTTTGTTTTCTTATTTGGTACATTAATAATATCAGCAGTTCCGCAGCTATTTATTTTCTTAAATTTTCCTTTTCTGAAAAACAATATGTATTCAAATTGACTCATATATGCTTGACCCATAATCTTATTACCTTTATTCCAAATTAGAGATTTAATAAAATGGAAACCACACTCTTTAGCTACAGTAAGCATTTCATATAGATTCACATGATTAGTCATTATATAACAATGAGAACCTTCTTTAAGCAATCTATAAAATTCAGGTATGTATTGTTGTGGTTTGATATTATTATGTTTAAATATTCTTCCTTGCTTTCCTAATTCACTCCTTACCAAACCTCCAGTTGTTGTGCTTTCACTTATACCACGCTTAGTTGTTGGATAAGGGGGATCGGTCACTATTAAATCTATTGATTCGTTTGGAAGTTTATTGAGTAAAAAATCTTCATTATATATTTTATTTAATTCTAACACTAAATCACTCCTATTTATTATTTTATATTACACATAGCTTAAAAATTGTCATTTAATTGCTTTAAACTTCAATAATTCTGGTTTTCCCATCTATTTCCTATAAGTTTAATTTTAGATATGCGATAATAAGAATCATCTCTATTCATTTCAAAATAAAGTTCTCTCAAATCATCTACAATATAATAATTATCCTGTTTAATTCCATCAATCCAAATTTCAAGAATATCATCTTCATAAACTTTTAGTCCTCTTGAATCATCAATTCCTGTATATTGCATTAACTCAATTTCACTTCTTCTATACATAAAACTATTAGTAAAATAACCGTTCGCGGTTGCTCTCCAATCGTATATCATTATCTTTTCTTCTTTAACCCAACACCTAAATTTATATTCTTTCATTTTTTATCTCTCCTCTTTAATTTTTATTATTCTTTAATAATTTCTAATGAATCATCGTCTAATCTGTTATTTTCCATAAAGACATTAGCAGACTCTAACGTATCAAAATAATACGATTCCCAAGTTGTATGATTATCACGTACCCAAACTATATATTTTTTCATAGTTATCACCTCCTCAATATAGAATAAAACATACATTTTAAACTATCGTAAAAATACCTCTCGATTTATATTACCTGTCCATGGGCCAATCATTCCATCCTTTTCCATAGTGTTCATAATTCTAGCAGATACAACATAAGGTATTTGAAATTTGCGTTGTAAATGTTGAACATTACACTTTTTAGGATTTACTCTTATATATTCAATAACTAATGGCAAGTTATCTATATATTGTTGTGCTCGTTTAGCAACTTCTTCTGGTGAATTAACAAATTTCATAAACTCATCAATATCTTTATCAATTTGCTCTTTTGTCTGTATTTTATCTTTATTAAACAATTATTTACTCATCTCCTTTAATTCTTCTAATGCCATCTTAACTAATCTTTTGGCCTCTAGCCATTCTGGTTCTGGAAAATCTCCTGTAGCATCTTCTAAATCAAATAGAAAATTAACTTGTAATAATGCGTCTATGATTAATGTAGAATTATTCATGTTTTAATTCCTCCTAAAATTTAAACTTCCTCAAAATAATCATCATTTAATGAATAAGATAAATCTCCACATCCTTGTTTCGCAAACATTAAAATTTCATCAAACTTTATGACTTCCCAAATTTGATTAGTAAATTTATTCTTAAACTTTTTACCTATTTCATAGTTTTCTGCATACATCATTTGTTTTTCACCTCCTTTATATTATAGGGAATTAAATTACTCCTTACTTATTATGTGTAATTACCAAAATTTAGGTGGTCGTAGATTACACATAATAAGTTATTTATATACTACGTTGCGTTCTTCGTTCCTAACCTCGTTGGGTAACCCCGAAGGTGTCTCTCTATTACCTTTACTATTACTATTAGATTAAAGTATAAGTATTAGTATTATTAGAGTATTATAAGAGATTAAATCTTAACTAGAATATTATTATTTTTATATATCATTACCTCTGTATAATGAGATTTCCCTAATAATGTTTTAATTTCTTTATTATCAAATATTTCTATCATACAATTATTAAATGACTCTATGTAATTATCTCCTTCATTATAATCATAACTATTAATATCATCATTTATATTTTCCACTATATTTAAAGTAACTTTATATTTGTTTGCCTCCTTCATATAATTATGTTCAATTGGTTGATTCCTAGAAATTACTTCAATAAATTTATTTTCTTCTAATTTATTTACCCATTTTATCAATGTCTTTCTGGTTAAATTTGTGGTCTGCTCCATCAAACTATAAGGAAAATAAAACACTCCTGATTTCGTAGAATATCTTTTACTATGTATAAGCATTGAATATAATATTAGTTTCTCATTCTTGCTTTTAGCCTTTAGAATTTCTTTAATCTCGGCGTATGTAATTATTATTTTACAAACTCCTCCGACTAAGGCACAAGTATGGTTATATACATATTTAATGATGCCATCAATGTCTTTTAATACATCATTCCATTTTGTTGTATAGCAAGATTTATCCTGTTGACTCATCCATTCTGTAATCCACTCCTTATTGTCTTCTGCTGATACTTCACGATATTTATAATATTTTGCTATTTTCATTAATGAAGAATTTCTCGTTCCAGTTCTAGTCAATCCTTTCTCAATTAATGCTTCTATCGCCTCGATAGTGGCTTCTGGATCAACATTCAAATCATATATTTTTAGTGTCTTGTGGGCATCTTTAGTCTCTTTATAGTCGATTATATTTTGATTGCCAATGTCCTCTTCTTCAATATCTAATATTTTATCAAGTATCAATCTAAATAAAATATTATCCATTTTCTTTATTTTAGTTACATATAAGGGGTCTATAATTGGTTTTAGACTTTTACCATATTCACAAAAGAAACAGTGATTGGTTAGTTCATTTTCATTTTTAAAGTTTATTCCTAAAGGAATTTTAACTCCCTGTGTTAATGTTGGCCTAAATTCAACTTCTCCATAATCAATATTTGTTAAATCTGATTCAGACAAAACATATTGATAAAACTGTTTAAGTAAACTATTTTCTATTGGTGTATCAAAAAACATATCAACATGGTATCCTTTATTGCCGGATAAACTAACGTGATAAAAATTATCTTCAATACCAACATCCTGAAGAATATGAACTATTTTATATACTGTATGTTCTGCTAATTGTTTGTCTCTTATATCTATATCGAAAGTGATAAATTTACTTGATTCTACCCCATTTGGTTTTCCTGCAAAGACACCTAAAGTATGTTTTCCGTTAATATGATGATAAACCATCCAATCGGATAAAACATTACTATTTTTTACGCCTTCAATTGGATATTTATAATGTTGCTTTGTACTATATCTACCTTCATTATTTAATATAAGATATTGCCATCTGTTTAATATGTATAGATCATTAATTGCCTTGACAATTGCCTCTTTCTCTGGATTTATTATCATTATTTATTTAGTCACTATTCCTCTCTTTTATCACATCAGGTAAGAACTCAGATCGTAATTGCAAAAATCTTAATTGTTAAACCATAGGTCTCCAACGATTGCACCATTCATCAAAAGCGTCTTGTACTGCATTTGAATTGAGGAATTGCACAAAAGTATCTCCTTTAGTTCCCTTACCTACCTTTAGTGGCGTTATACCTTTACTAAAATAGAATTCAGCTTGAGTTAGATTATATAGAAATATGTATTTCTTGTTGATATCGTAATTTATTGTTGACATTGTTAGAAGAACCTCCATTTGTTTATTTGTTTAATAAATAATTTTATTTCTCGCTATGTAAACCCATACGCAATATAATCCATATTATCAATTCTCATATGCCCTCCATATAACTTTATATAAATATTCTTTATCAAAAGGTTTCTTATACATAATTTGAACATCAGATTCACATTTAGGACATATTTCAACTTTTATTCTTCAGAATCCCCTATGTAATGCATTTCAGTTTTGCAATTCATACATTTCATGTTTCTCACCTCCTATCACCTATATTCCTACCACATAATATTATAACATTTCATTAACCATATGTCAAGCAATTTTATTTATTAATTCTTGAATATATTATCGAAAAATTTACATATCAAGGTTCCCACACAAAAGGAACATAATCATCTTCCTTCAATACAGGCCAAGCACTATCGCCATCTCTAACTTGACTTTGCAGAAAATCACAAATTAATTTTCCATAATAACTATTTAATCCTTCTGCTATGACATATTCACTATAATTATCTAGATTATAATTGCTTGTTGCTACTATTTTCATAATGTACAATCTCTCCTTAAAATTATTTTTTACACTTTATAAGCCAACTTCTTTGACATAATTCCAAATCGATTGCCAACTTCACAACTCAAATGTTTATCATCATAAATTAAATCATAAATTTTTGCACCATTTGGGATTGTAGTTCCATGTAAACTACCAAAGACAGAATTCCTAACCACTACTTTAGAATCTTTTATTTCCTGTATGTATTCTTCCCAAGATTCAACTTCTATTACTCTTGATTGGTGGTCTTTGATTGTGTTTTCTCCATCTACGGATAAGTTTGTTTCAATTACTTTGATCATATGTAAACCCTCCTTTATCATTATTTGTTTTTGGTAAACAATCTGTTTCAACCCACAACCTATAAACGTCTTGACTTATGCCTAAAAATTCATAAATTTCCTCTTTACTATCTCCAGTATGCCATTGTTCGATATAATCATCAATATCATCAAGAATTAGTTTATTAGCAATATATAGTTGATAAAACTTTTCTGGCTTATTTATAATTATCATTTTCACCTCTATTTATCAATGTTAGCACATATATCTTCACCGCAATTTCCCTCACATTTACATTCAATATCATATGTTTAAATCAGACAATTATTTTGACAATATTCATAAAACTGTCTAGTTAAATCATTAAAGCATCTTTTATATGTTTCGAAGAATTTTTCATTGTTATTTAAATCCTCTTCGTATAAAGAACCTAATGAATAATAGTTACAAACTATACTGGTTACAACTTTATCATTCTTATCATGAATTTCCATTAATTTAATAAATGCATTAGAATAATTTTTCCCATATGCAAATACTAATTTAAATTCATCAAACAATTTATATTTTATTTTATAGTCTTTTTCGTTCTCATTCCAGAATCTTATATATCTTTTTTCATTTAACTCCTGAAGATTATCTTTTATAATCCCTAAAATATATTCATTAACATCTACAATTTTCCCATATTCTAATTGGAATTTTTCCTTTTCCATTTTAGATTTTATATTCAAAGGATTTATCTCTGTTAAATCTTTATGTTCAATAGTTATTCCCTTCATATCAAAAATCATTTCATCTATATCCTCACCCCAACATAGACCTACAATAGATACAGAATCGTCTTCAACAATATCTGTTTCTTTAGGAATAGCAAATAAGATAGGATCTAATTGACAATATAGAAATTCAATTTGTTTTTGTTGCTGAATAACTGTACTATGCAGAGAGGCATTTTGGTTTTCTAATCTTTCAATTTGATTTCTAGTCCTTCTCTTTTCCTCTATAAATTCTAATTCTAACTTATTTACTTTTGTTGAAATAGAAGTAATTTTATCATTTAATGTTTTTATATTTGTATCAAAAGATAAACTTAATGCTTTTAGATTCTCATCGTTAGTTTTAGATGCTAAATACAAATTTTTCTGAGTAGGAATTATTAATTCTAGGGTTTGAAATATATTATCAAAATACTCTGCATAATATATTTTCAACAATTTATCACTCTTAATTTGCTCCCAAATATTATAATAATCAATTGGACACAATATGTAGCTTTGATATTTTGTAGTTGTATCCTGTCGTAACAATTCATTAAAATATTTTAACCCTTGCTTTAATTCACTGGAATTCTTTTGGATATCAAATATTTTCTCGACTTCTGTGTATTCAACCGGAATTATAACCATGTTAAATTTATCAGCAAGATTTCTAAATTCTGATATTTTAACTTTAGGTAATGCATTTAAAGCAGTTAAAACATCTGAATATTCACCATCATGATTATATTGTCTTATTAATTTGTCTGGTAAACTCCTATGTGTCTTCCATTTCTCATTTCTTACTGAATTCACATCTTTTTTTAATTTTAAGTCAATTGCATCTTGAAATTCTTTTGGAACAGTCTTTAATAAAGCTTTTGATTGTTTGTATAAAGTTAATACTTTCTTTAAATCTGTGACTGTGCTAGTTTCTTGTGATTGCATAAGAAACTCAATATTGTACTCGATTTTTACACCTTGCAATAAATTAGGCATAATTAAATTCCTTCTTTCGTTTTAATTTATTTTACATTCACAGTATTTTGCCATTTCTCCATTTTAGTATTGAGAAGATTAACCAATTCTTCATTATCTCCACCAAGTTTATAAAACAATGATATAGCGACCATAATTACATCTATACATTCCTCTTTTACATTTTGTGATCCTAACCCCTTATAGACACTTCCTTCAGCATTTACATAGGATAATAATGCTTGTGAACATTCACCAGTTTCTTCAGAAAGTTTAAGACATATTTGTTCTAGTGATTTTCCATTTTTTATGCTTAGTGATTGGATATTTTCTAGTAATTTAATAATTTTATTCACCTCCTTGGTATACTTACTTTAATAATTATACTACATAAATAAAATAATATCAAATAATTATTTTAGTATTTTTAGTATTCATAAAAAACTATTCTCTTCAATTAAAATGTAAATTTTAAATAGTTTTAGGATTCTAAAAGTGTTGCTAAGAGCGTGTTTTTAGAATCCTATAATTTATATTTTAATAATAACTACACAACATATTGATACTTGTTCTTTTCTGTTCTAGTAATCGTCAAATATTCTGGAATTGGTTTTTGAGTTTGTTCACTGTTTTTATTATCATCATCGTCAGCATCCATATTAACTTTTAGTTGAGGACTGTAAACAATTGAACAACCTTTAATTATATCATATTTTGCTTGAGAGGGAATAAACTCAACTGATATACTATAACCATCAACATCGTTTAACCATAAGCTTTCAGATTGATTATTAAATAAATCAAATCTATGCCCATTGCGATAAGCCGTAGTCCCATCGGTAAAATGAAGAATAATATCATAAGATTGATCCGATAAATTCAGTATATTTAAATCATTAATTGCTTCTTCGAATTTTTCACCATTTTGAAGTTCGTAAGCTATTGCTCTTAAACAATCATAATTGAGATTTATTTTACCAGAAAACGCAATAACTTTTGAAATTTCTCCCCAATATTCCTCACTAATCTTGTCTTGTAGATAAGTTTTAATTTCTACTGAAGTTGGATAGCCGAATCTAAAATGATAATGAAATCTTCCAGGTCTATTAATTAGATATTCATTCAATGAAGTAAACTTATTGCACGTAATAATATATAATTTCTTTCCTGAAGACACCCCATCAAGTAATGATAATAAACTTGTTTGTGCATTATTATTATCATTATCTTTACTTGAAGAAGCAAAAGTTTTATCAAATTCATCGAATAAGACTACTACTTCTTGTTCAATTTCTTCTATAAAAGAATGAATTCCATGAACAAAAGCATCGACAATGATTACTGGATATCCAGCATCTATCGAGGAATTGCATAATATTCTAGCGAATAATGATTTCCCTATGCCTTTATCTCCAGACAAGATAATACCAAGATTTCTATTGAATTGTTTAAAAGTATTCATAACTTTGTTAATCTTTGTTAAATGTACGCCATAGATTTTATCCTCATTAATTTCTAGGTTAGAATATTTTTCTAGATAAAATCCTTGAAATTGATTGAATCTAACTATGTATACCTCAGATGGCAAACGATCATATACTTTCAGGTCATCGCTATAAATTTTATATAGTTTATCAGTATTAACAACTTTCATTTTAAAACAATTCCTCTCTTTACAATTCTTATTTTATCAATTAAATTATTTTAGTATTATTTCATGTTTATGTATTTTCTTCAGCAATCATATTTTAGATTCACATCCCTTCCATATAAACATTATATATTATTTATTACTTTAAGTCAAGAATTATCTGCCAATAACTAATCTCTTTTCCCCTTTCTCTTATCATTATTGCATTCTCCTTTCTTTTTGGCTCTATAAAACAATGCTTTTCTAGGAAATAACTACTTTACATATGGTTGATAAATGGGGACTTTTGAAATATATTTACAAGTTTTATAGTCTGTATTGCATTCTTTATATGTGCAGTTTAGGGATATATTTAGAATGCTAGTATAAGTTTTAGGCAAGTATTTAACACACCATCTTATATCATATTGGTTCAATTTATTTACTCCTTTCAGTCCCGTAAAAAAAGATTTTTATCATTTATAATTGCATATTCAATTAATTTCATATTGGTTCCTCTCCTATCAAATAAAATAAAATCAAATAAAAGTCGAATTTCAATCTATAGAAATAACTTCCACATAACATTCTAAGGTTTCATTATCATAATCAGAATCAACAATTGCATTTAATTCTATTCTTTTTACAATTGTTTTGTAATTTCTATATTTGAAATTATATTCTCTATTACTTTTTACTTTAAAATTAAGAATCATATTTTCTTTGACATCAACAGTTGTTTTAATACTACAAATAAATGATTCATTTTCAATGTTGTGAATATCAATTGATTTGACCAATGCATTTTCAACAATTCTTCTAATTTTATCTTCCATATATTAAACCTTCTTTCTTAAATACATTAATTACATATTCGAATAGTCTCCTGCCATTAAATCACAATAACATTCCTCACATACAAGTATACTATCAAATTGATCCGTGTACCAATAATTAGTATCTCCATCAGATGTATAATAAGAACTATCTGGAATCATTTCTTTCCCACAATTTTGACATTTATCCATAAGGTATTTTCCTCCTATAAATAATGTCTTATCTGTACATAAATTCTGTAATATTTCTTATGCCTACAATTGCCTGAACTGCACTCATAAAATCGCATAATTGATATTTGATACCTGTTTCTGGATGTGGTTCATCATTTTTGGATAACAATTTAAAAGTCTTTTTACAATTGTTCCTAAACTGATTAAAATCCCATTCACCTTCACCATTATACAAATTAACACCATGGACTTGTAATTTGTCAATTACATCACAAAATAAATCAAAATCTATATTATCAATTCTTTTTTGTACTTTTATTTCTAAATCTTCCATACAATCATTTCCTTCCTTACATGCTTAATTCCATCTCTGATAATAATCTATTGGTCTGTGTTAAAGTTTCGCTAATTGAAGTCTTACAACCACCTTCTGGACTGTTTGGTAGCAATTCTGTGAGATATTTAATGTATGCTTCTAATGCGTTATAGATGATATTTTTCTCTTGTTTAGAAACTTCAAGGGTTGTTGTGATTTTCATTTTTATTTAATCTCCTCTTTCAATATTCCAATTGCCTTATCTCTTACATCTTCAGTAATTCCATTTGCTCCGTTACATTGTGCTAAATGGTTTATTAACTCACCCATATCAGAATCATCATCAATAATTACAAAATTATCTGTTGGATTAAGTTTTAACCATTCTGCAATTTCATCTCCTCTAATTCTACTTTCACAAGATGGGGTAATTCCTATGACTCTTTTATAAACACCTATTGCATGTAGATTTGCCATTATCGCTTTCCAAAATTTTCTATGAGGATCATCATAAGCACATTTAAAGGATATTCTCCATGTTGAAGATATGACTATTTTTGAATCAGTTTCTTCTATAATTTGTTTTAGATTTTTAAGTGACTCTGGACAGAAATTAAATTGAGCTTGATATGAACCTATACCATCCTGTTCTACTTGTTTTACTAAATAGTTATGAGTATTTAACACTCCATCAATATCTAGAAAGATTATGTTCATTCTATTAATCCTTTCGACCAAAATAAATTTTTAATCTAAATCCATATCATATAAATCATTAAACATTTCTGCCATAACTTTAAACAAATAATTACGATGTTCTGGTGGAGTACAGAGGTCTAATATTTTTAATAAATGTTCATATTCATCTACAGTGAATTTAATTGTTTTCTCATTGTCTTCGGTTTTAGATATTAATTGCATTATATTTAATCATCTCCTTTCTAATACAACCAAATTGCTGTTCTATGGGATTATTCGCGTTTTACTATTATCTTACTTAAAATCTTTGGTGTACTAATCTTTCCAGTTATTATTTCTATACAACAAAAAGTGATTAATAGTATTAAACATGTAGCATAAGAAGCAGGGAAAAATATTAGATATAATATATCTTTCACCAATATAGATTCTTGATCTAATAGGATTCCTCCTACAGACCATGCAATTTCTCTAAAGAAGAACAAGGAAATCAACAATGATATTATACAATACGCAATTATAAAATTAAACACAATGGATACTCCTTTCTAATTATAATGAAATCGCAGTTTTATTTCTTTAATTCTGCTTCTGCTTTCATTAGAAAATAGCCCTTTAAACTTCCAAATATTTTAAACTCGATTATGTCTTTATTATCATCTGTAATTTCCATGTTGGCATTAGAAAGCATGTCACAAGATAATTCAAATGCTTTCCACAATACATCATATTGTTTTTGTTCAATCACTATGATTCCAACTCCTTTATACTAGTCCATACTTCACATGCAGACATTAATACAGATTCCATTTCTTCATATGTTAAATTAAGTTCTTTTAATTTGTCTTTTCTCTCTTGATAAGATAAATACAGATCACTATTAATTTCAGTGATTAAATTGATAAGATTATCTAGTTCACGCATAATTTAATCATTCCTTCTTTCTACCTTTTATTCTTCCATTTCCTCTCATAAACCTTCTTTGTCATTTTCCTATCAGCAAAATCTAATATATTTTCTGCTGACATATCTTCAAAATTTAATATATCAAATATCATATAAGGTTGCCCATATTTAAATCCAACCGCCACAGAATGTCTTCTGCCAGAAACAATATACCAGTCCAATTGAGGATATATTTTCTTACCTAATTCAATACAAAAGTAACAAATCCAATGACAACAATGCCTACACTGATACCAACCTACTGAATGTTTAAGTGGTTTTCGATGATAACACCAATAATCAGAGGATGTTTTTAAATATGGAGGACTTCCTGGAGTCCATGTATACCATTCTTTTCTGTATTCATCTAATTCTTTGAATTTCTCATCTGTGATTTTTGCTTCATGTCTCCAACTATAAATTAATTCTTCCATGCCAATGTTTAGAGCATTTTGAACATCTTTATGGAATAAATATGGTTTTACTTTCTTAGACCAATGTTTACGGAAATTAAATACTTTAGGTTGAATTAGTTTTATATTTTGAGTTTGTTGTTTTAGTTGTGTTTGCATTATATGAATCCTTTCTTTATTATTCTATCATCTTTTTTTTAATTTCAATTACTTCTAATGTTAGTGAATCAACAAGTGCAATAAGTTTTTCAATTGTTTTCTTTGATGTTTCTTGATTATCAATGAGCATAGTTATTATTGCTGCAATTTTATCCATTTGACTCAATTTGTCATTTCTCCTTCCATTCCCGCGAAAGCTAAGTTTGATGGGCATATTTCAAAAAATTGCGTTTTTCTTTTAGACTGAAGAAAATTTATACCAATGTTCCTTATATAATTCAAGAAATTTTTTAATATTTGATTTCATTGTTTCTAATTCTTCAATACAGGAATTTCTATAATCTTTAGGTATTTTATCGCATAATAGTATATCTTGAGCAGTTATTTTATTAAATTTATTTAAACCCCACTTTAACCAATCCAAATAAGCTTGATATCTTTCTTTTTCTTTATCCGTCCATATACATGATGCTTCAAGAAGTATAAAATACTTATCTCGATTCGGCAAATCAAATGAAGCAAATTCGAAATCAATATTTAGTGGATTATATATTCTATCATCCATGCAATAATAATAAGGTATTTCTGGTAGGTTAAAAATTTTAACTAAATAATCCAACATTCTAAATTGATATCCTTCAAATGATACGCATGGTATTTCTGATGATAATTTAGAATATCTTTCTATAACTTTACCAATAAATTTCCTTGGATAAAACCTATAATCAACACTCAATTTATATCACTCTCTTTTCAATAGTTCTCAAATCATAGAAAATCAACAATTCGATGGATTATAAGTTCAACTCCATATAAACATCATCCAATTCATCCTGAGTAATTCCAATATATCGTAATGTTTCTTTTGGACTAGAATGGTTTAAAATTGATTGGATTCTCGTAATATCAACTCCTGCCATATAAGCATGATAACCCATGCTTTTTCTAAGGCTGTGACTCCCAATATTTTCCTTTACACCACAAGATCGTGCTGCTTTATTAATGATGCGATATGCGTGTTGTCTAGTAATTGGTTCGTTTCCTTTTCTAGAGTGAAATAAAACTGTTTCTGGTTTATTGACTCTAATATATTCCGTTAATGCTTCCAGCGCATTTGTAGACAAGGGAAAACTTTTTGTTTTAGATGTCTTCTTTTCTTTTACGATTAATCTGTCTTTTACTTTGCTATTTGCATCAACCACATCTGAAATATTGAATTTTAATAAGTCACTAATTCTCAATCCTGAATTAATTCCTAGTACAAACAAGGCCCAGTCTCTAAGACTTTTAGATTTCAGATATTTTTTCATTTGTTCAATTTTTGCTTTATCACGTATAGGTTGCACAATTTCCAAAACAATAACCTCCTTAAATCTTAACTGTAAGCCCAGAATTTGACCTGTAAGCTTCTTTACTATCATCATTGACACTAATATACACCGCGACAGATAAGAGGATTAGAAGAGCAATTATGAGTTTATTTTTCATGTTTTTCATTATTATATCACTCCTTTACTTAATTAAGATTATGATTAAATATATTAAGTTTTGAATAAATAATGCATGGTTAACATATTTTATTTATTGATTATTATGTATTAACATTAACATTCACAACCATAAGCAAATTCTAATAATCCTGCTTGCTTGAGTATCTTCTTTGCCAATGGCCTACATATTTCTTTTGATTTGCCATGATCCGGTAATGTAATGTGATTAATTGTCTCTGAGTTTTGGAAAGTTATATGGGAACTTTTCCTATGAGACGGTTTCCACCCATGTTGTGTTAGGATTTGTGACATTTCTTTTAAAGTGTATCCTCTCATCCTCATTTTATGAATCACCTCCTTTCTATAG
>Ga0209518_1001842_pt1 | contig 21411 bp, 23 predicted proteins | sample RifGroB1_FD_183993 | JGI IMG/M metagenome (GOLD analysis project Ga0209518, IMG submission 183993) | Groundwater microbial communities from Rifle, Colorado, USA - Groundwater B1 (SPAdes) (version 2) | ecosystem: Environmental > Aquatic > Deep subsurface > Groundwater | place: Rifle, Colorado...
GTTATATCAATTTAATCCTCAGGGTGGTACACTAAAACTGAATTTTAGATGGTACACTAAAATTGAAATTGGTGGGTCACATTAGATGAATTTTAGCATTTGGAGAGCGAACTTGTTTATAAATGAAGAAACAAATCAAAGCTGGGTAGCAAATTCTACACCAATAGATACTGCTAACAATTATTTGGACTGGAATAATCAATACCCATGGATAGATGGTAATGAATGGAATAAAATATATAGAGGTCAAGAGGACTTTGGTAATGTAGAATATATATTGAGCGCAAACTATATAGGAGGAAAAGGAGACGAGAAGTTGGCAGGTTTAACCAATGGCAATGGAGGACAGACCGTAAATATAGTTCCATTTACATGGCATAGGGGGGATGGACTAAGAACGACAAACCGAGATATAAGTAATGCAGTTGTGTATAGTTATTATTCTACTTCAACACCATTTGAATATGACTATGAAATGGAAAAGCAAAGAAGAGGAATAAATATTTTTTATCAAGATGTTATTAATAATTGGGATACTCGTGCAAATGGTAATATACCTCAATACTTAACAACCTTATCCAACTGGGACACAACATTAGCACCATTTGATGATGTTGGTACATATATAGTAAATAATGCTGGAGGGCATAGATGGGAAAACTATGTAGCAAATGAGGAAAGACCTGGCTTAAATAATTATATTTCAGTAAATAAATCTTACAATAATCCTCTGGGACTAGATCAAGCTGGATATAGTAATTATCCATTTCAGGATAATAACACGATAGGAGTTGATTGTGGCGGGTTAGTATATATATCAGCTTCATATTTAGGTAATCCATATAATGGTGGTAATGGACGAAGAGTTTGGTTAGATTGTGGAAGAACTGGTTGGACAGACTATGATTTTCCTAATATAGTAGAGGATGGGATTGGAGAAATTGACATACCAGTAGGAGAGAGTAATAATTTATGGGAAATTAGTAATTATAATAATACTATCAATCTTGGTAAAATAGTACCGGGAGATATATTTTATTATTTCAATTTTTATCCTGATTATGAAACTAGTGGTCGATATTATTATCATGTGGCGATAGTTCGAGATATTGAATATATGACAACCGGTTCAAGAAGTACGACGGCTGCTAGAATTCATTTAATTGAATCTGTTTATGGAAATAATAACGATGGTATACCATTCGGAAATGTTATTAATGAAAGAACTGTTGGTAGAAATTATGGGGGAACTCATTGGTTTATAGGAAGGCTTAAGACAAATAATTAAGAAATGTTTTTTTGTGTATTAAAAAGCAGTGGCTTGAAAATATATTTTATTTTTAATATAGGAGGAGGCAGAAATGCGTAATTTATTTGTTATTTTATTTTTAATTGTAATCCAATATGTAATGGTAGCAGAAAAGTATCATACATATAATCTTGAATTGGTAGCAACATTGCCAGTAGGTGAAGGAGAAGGCGAACTTAAAGTAGAATATGCTCCTGATCCAAACCCATCTGCATTTGCGTTTGATAAGAATGGCAACTTGTATATAAGTGATCTTATGATTGGCAAACTAGTAAAATATAATCCTCAATTTAAATATGAAAAAGAATTTTATGATGGATATAGTGGTGGAGCGAGACAATTATTTATTAATGAGAATGGAGAATTCCTTATATATAATGCAACAACATTTGCGGTAGATGATTCTAATGGTAATAAAAAAATACAAATTAATTTATATGAGAGTAAATATAGAGATAAAATAAGTGGGGATCCTTCGTTTGTTTACTATGATAACATAGTATTTGCAAATTTAAGTGATGGTTCAATTATTTCAATTCCAGAGCCAGAAAAAGACAAAGAAAAAAATAAAGATAAAATATTAGGCAGTGAAAAAACTAAACAATATATTGAAGATAAAGCCAATCAAAACAAATTCAGAAACTTTAATCTTTCTATATCTGGTACAAATGGAAATGATAAACAAATGAATGTCCAGAATGATATAATAATTGATGGAAATATAGAAACTCGAGATTTTAGAAAATATTATAATCACATTAAGACTAAGAAGAAAGATAAATCTAAAACAGATTCTAAATCAAACAACTTTTTATCTGATTTGTTTTCTTCAAAAATAGATATAAATCCGGATACTTTTATAAGCAACAATAGAGACTTACATTATTTAGGAAAAGATCAAAACAAAAATGTTTATTGGAAAGATGTAGACCTTGTCGTGATATTTAATAATGAAGGTGAATTGTTAGATGCTTTTAAATTTAAACAGAAAAAAATTCATATGTTAATACCACCAACAATACATCCATCAGGAGATGTATATTATTTATATTATGATGATAACAATGTCTACCTCTACCGTATAAAACGAGTGTGGTAGAGATAAGACAAATCTCATGGATTAGACAGGATTTAAAATGCGTAATTTATTTGTTATTTTATTTTTAATTGTAATCCAATATGTAATGGTAGCAGAAAAGTACCATACATATAATCTTGAATTGGTAGCAACATTGCCAGTTGGAGAAGAGGAAGGCATGATAAGAATAGATGTATCTTCTTTAGAGCCTGGTCCAACAGCATTTGCTTTTGATAGAGAAGGAAATATTTATATAAGTGATGTTCTAAATAGAAAACTTATTAAATATGATAAAAATGGAAAATTTATTAAGGAATTTCCCAAAACATTTAGTTCAAATGCACAACAATTATTTATAAATGAAAATGGAGATATAATTACATATTTTGAAAGTTCTTTTGGTTTTGCATGTGAGGACTCAAATGGCAATAAAAAATTTGTTATTGACCTAACAAGTTTTTTGAATGAAAAAGAAAGGTCTTATAAATTTAATCTAATCTATCAAAACAACACAGCTTATATAAAACTACGAGATGGTAAATATATAGCAATAAAAAATCCTGAAATAGATAGTAAGAAAAACAAAGAAAAGTTAATGTCTCATGAAATGTTATTAAAATCTCAAACTAGTAATAATGGACAAAACCAATCAATAGTGAATGGAAAACAAATAACTATTGATGAAAAAGATAGATTGATAATGGATGGAGAACTTTTAGATAGAGACTATGATAGTTTTATAGGATTTCATAAAGAAAAGAAGAAAAATATCAAAGATAGTAATAGAAATATAATTGATAAGAAAAAAATAGACCTACCTTTTGATGTGTCAGAATCAAGAAGCATGACATATATAGGTACAGATAAAGATAAAAATGTATATTGGCGAGGTACAGCAAGATTACTTTTTATTTTTGATAAAGAAGGTGAGTTATTGGATGTATTTAAATATGATGATAAAAAATCCTATGTAATCCCAACAATAGATTATGATGGAAATATATATACGATGAACTATGACGACAAAGGAGTCTACATTTACCGCATAAAACGAGTGTGGTAAAACACAGATTACGCTGGTTAGTAAAAAAATAATTTGAAGTAGAAAAGACCAAACTAACCAGTAAATATATAAAAACAGACAACACTAAAGAAGAAAAGATAATCCGTAATACAAACTAGCGTAATCTGTGCCAATATGTCCTAATCTGTGAAAATCCGTGTTATAATGTAACCGCTAATTTAACCACACCTTGAAATATAGAAAAGAAATGACATAATCAGAGAAAAAACAAGGAGTGATTATGTCAAAAGAAATATTTTGGGAAGAGAATAATTTAAATAAGGACCTGTTTTCAAAATGGAAAAATAAAATTATTCCAAAAGATATAGTGAAAGCAAATGAGTTTGTAGAATTGAAAGTATCGGAAATGTCAAAAGAAAGTGAAATAGAAGTTATAGTAAAAGATATTTTCAAATTAAGATTAAAATCAGGATTTGACAAAGAATTGGTAAAAGAAGTAATAGAAGTTATTATTGGAGGTATTCAATGATAGTAAGATGGAAAGAAGTGAAAATTCTATTGAAAACAGGAGTAACAGATTTTAGAAAACAAATAAATGGGTTATCAATAATAGCCAAAGAAGAATTAAAGCAAAACATATTTAGTTCTATATTATTTATGTTTTGTAATAAGAATAGGAGTAGGATAAAAATACTATATTGGGATAAGAATGGATTTTGTTTGTGGCAGAAAAGATTGGAAAAAGAAAAGTTTCCATGGACTAAGGATAAGAACGAAGCAGTTGAAATAGATTTTAAGAAGTTAAAAATGTTATTATCAGGGATTGATTTTTTCAAGGAAAAGAAGACCCACCTGTGATAAAAAAATTGAGTTGGAGTTATGATAACACATCTTTTACTTGTAACATATATCAGTGATTAGGTGATTGTGATTACAATCATTACAACAAATCTTTTGACAAAATAATAAAATTGGGGTATATATTACTGCTTTAGTATTTTAAATTTCAGGTTTTAAAAAGGTTAATGTATGACAAAAAGTAAAATTCTATTAAAAGAGATATTGGATGAATTTAGTCAAATTTTAAATAGAATTACAGAACAGATTAAAAATGCAAATAATATCGCTGTTATTGGTCATGTAAACCCTGATGGTGACTGTGTTGGTAGTCAACTTGGGCTTGTGTTGGCTTTAAATAAAATTGGTAAAAATGCAATTCCAATAAATGAAGGTAAGTTTAAAGGTATTTATAAAGAATATTATGAAAAGCATTTTGAAAAAGATATAACAAATGAGTATGATTTATATATTATTCTTGATGTACCTAATAAAGATAGGGCTGGCGGATTTTCTAACAAAATAGATTTTCAAAAAACTATTGTAATTGATCATCATATTACAAACGATAATTTTGGTAAAATAAATTGGGTTTCTGATAAATTTATAGCAACTGCTGAAATGGTTTTTATTCTTCTTATTTCAATGGATTTTGATTTTAAAGAATGCGAAGTCTCACAATATCTATTAAATGCTCTACTTTCTGATAATGGCTTTTTTCAACATATACGAAACGATAAATATTTATCACTTCTTGTGTCTTATCTAATGATAGAAAATGGTGCTGACTCAAAAATATCTTATGATTTAATGTTTTCTAATAATAGTATCGAAACAGAAAAGTTATTTGCTTTAGCGTTACAAAGACTTTCTTCTATTTATGATGGAAATGTTATGTGGACTTATTTAACTGAGGAGGATAAAAAAAAGTTTAATTATCCCAATTTTGAATCAGGTCTAGTTTTTAGAGAGATGATGTCAATTAGAGGTGTCAAAGTTTCTGTTTTTTTTAAGATTGATGAAGAGCAAAATAAAATTGATATAAGTTTTAGATCAACAGATGATGTTGATGTTTCGCAGGTTGCAGCATCTTTTGGTGGCGGCGGACATAAAGTTGCTGCTGGAGTATCAGTTAATGGTGAGTTTTTAGATATAAAAAAACAAGTTTTTGAAAAATTGGAAAAAATTTTACAAAAAACTTAATATTTTTGTTGAATTTAATGAATTTGAATGATAAAAGTATTATTTGATAATAACCTCGGGGGGGGTGTATGGAATACAGGGAAATTAAAGCTCCTAATTTAGAAGATGCCAAATTTATTATAAAAAAAGAATACGGCGATAGAGCAAGAATAATTAAAACAATCAATGAAAGCGAAGGCGGTTTTCTTGGATTAGGTAAAAAAAAGTATGTAAAAGTACTAATTAGCATTACAGAAAGCGATTTATTAGAAAATTATAGAAAAAATCTTGGCATAAATAAGATTCCAAAAAAAGAAGAAAATCATCAAGAACAAATCAATAAACTCGTTACCAAAGAAGAATCCTTAACTCTGAGTCTCTTAATGGAAAAAATGAATAATATTGAAAAAGTTATTCAAAAAGGTAATTCTGATAAAAGAGATGATATTCCACCAAATATTGCAGAAATGAAAGATATTCTAAAAGAAAATGAATTTTCAGATGAATTTATAAATAAATTTGTAAAAGATGCTTTGGATACTCTGCCAATGTCTAAAATAGAAAATAGAGTTGAATTGCATCATTATAGTTATGATTACATAAAAGATAAAATTCTTATTGATAATGATTCAAAATTTGACGAAAATAAAAAGAAAGTATTGGTGCTTGTTGGACCTACTGGTGTAGGGAAGACAACAACGGTAACAAAAATTGCGGCAAATGGTATTAGAGATAAAGTTAAAGTTGAGTTAATTACTATCGATGGTTATAGGATTGGTGCTAAATATCAACTCGAAAAATACGCTGAAATAATGAATACAGAGATGAGTAGTGCCGAAGATAAACTTGAGTTGCAAAAGCTTGTTTCTTTATCTGCTTCAAACCTTATCTTAGTTGATACGATTGGAAGAAGTCAGAGAGATGAAATGAATCTTGTTAAAATGAAACAACTGCTCGATATTAAAAATTGTGAAGTTGATTTCGTTTTAGCGATTAGTGCAACTACAAAACCAAGAGAAGTAGAGAGAATATTTAAAAGTTTTGATATTTTTGATTATAAGAGTGTAATAATAACAAAACTTGATGAATCTGATACTATTGGAGCAATAATTAGTACTTCTATTGCTAAAAACAAAGGTTTACTTTATTATACGAATGGACAAAGAGTTCCGAATGATATTGAAAGAGCTAATACATTCAACATAATGTCCAAAATAAAAGGTTTAGAAATGGAAGTTATTTTAAAAAATTCTAAATTTTAAAATATACCGAAAGATGACAAATAAGTTTGGTATATACTGTAAGATATTTTTATGAGCAGTATAATTTAAGGAGATAGAATGGTTGATCAAGCAGAAAATTTGAGAAAAATGATGCAAACTGGCAAACCTGATAATACAAAAAGAAAAACAAGAATAATTACAGTCTCAAGTGGAAAAGGTGGAGTTGGCAAAACAAATTTTGCAGTAAATATGGGTATTGCATTTGCACAGATGGGTAAAAAAATTATTGTTATGGATGCGGATTTGGGGCTTGCAAATGTAAATGTTTGTCTTGGCATTATACCTAAATTTAATTTGTTTCAGTTAATTAAAAAACAAAAGACAATGAAAGATATTATAATAGATACAAATTACGGTATTCAAATTGTTGCTGGGGCATCAGGGTTTTCTAAGATTGCAAATTTATCTGAGGATGAAAGAGTTGCATTTATTAAAGAACTCGACTCTCTTTCTTATGCGGATATTTTAATTATAGATACTGGTGCTGGGGTTAGTCAGAATGTTTTATCTTTTATAGTTGCAGCTGATGAAGCTATAATTATTACAACACCAGAGCCAACTGCGATTACAGATGCTTATGGTATAATTAAAATTATTGCAACAGAAATAAATAATCCTTCCTTAGAGTTAAAACTTGTTGTAAATAGAGTGAATTCGACATTAGAAGGTAGAAAAGTTGCAGAACGAGTCATTAATATAGCAGGACAATTTTTAAATATAAAAGTTGATAACCTTGGAATGATTTTTGAAGACCCAATTGTTCCACAAGGTGTAATCAAACAAACTCCATTTTTATCTTTAGACCCAAATAGTAAAGCCTCGTTAGGTGTTAAACATATAGTTTCGAGACTTGAGGGGGTAGAGTTTAAAGAAGGCGGTGGGATTAAGAATTTTTTAATGAAATTACTTGGCACTAAATAACTAATTTGGACTAAAAATAACCCCCAACTTAATTGGGGGTTATTTATATACTGAAATGTTTTAGATTATCATAATTATTATTATAAAACTAAAAAAATCTTAGTATATATTTTTTTTAATTGCTTTAATTTAAATAATAGGTTATAATTTACTAAAAATATTTTGTGTTATTTTATTGATATAAAAAAGATTTATAATTTTAGATATATATTTTTTTGACAAAATCAAAACTTTTGGATATATTTAATGGATATTAAGATTCCTTTAATTGGAAGTATAATAATTTTTATAATTATCTTCTTTATGAATATTCTAAATGGTAATTCTTTTTCGGTATTAATTGTGAGATCCTTAATAAGTGGATTGATTGTTTTTGGACTTTTATTTGGCGTAATATTCTTTTTAAAGGATATTTTAAAAATTGATTTTAGCACACAGACACCAAAGGATAATACAGAAAACCCATCAGATAATAAAGTTGATTTTGTTGTTGGCGATGAGGAAGAAGGCTCAGGAGATAGTTTACTTAATTCTAATTCATCTAATTTTAATCAAGATGAAGAAAATATAACTACATCTGATGACGGTGGTGGTTTTAGTTCAATATCTTCTGATAACAAATTTGATGAATCCATAGATAGTGGCGTTAGTGATTTTAATGCCGGTGATACAACTGGTTTTGGTAATATTAGCTCTAGTGGAGACAGTGGTCAAAGAAACATAAAAGATGTACTTGGCTTTGATGCTTCTCCAGAAGAATTAGCAAAAGCGATTAAAACAAAGATGAACAAAGATGAATAGATATATAATATATACAGGAAACTTTTTAGGAGACTCATAAATGTCTGACCAGAAGGTAATACAGTTACAAAAAGAAACTGGATGTGATATTTCTTTAGCTAAACTATTGTTAAAATTTACAAGTGGCGATATTGATGGTGCTGTTAATATCATAAAATCAGTTGATAAAAATATATTTATTATTAGAGGTAAATTTATTGCTCAAACTCTTAAAATTTATGGTAGTTTTATTATTTTTTACAATAGTAAGAATAAAGTAATTGATAAAGCACATATTGTAATAAAAAAAGAAGATAAATCTGCAATAGAGTTTGATTTTGATCAACAATGGCATATATTTTTTAAGAATATACTTGATTATTCAAGAAAAAATATTACAGAAGTTGATTCTCAAAATAAATTTTTTGAAAATGTTAAGTCTCCTCGTACACTAGCTTTTTTTGAAGGAAAATTATCTTTAAAAAAAGATATTGATGATAAAATTTTGAAGGATTTTTTTAGTGATATTTTGGTAAATATAACTGGTGATGTTAATGTTGCTGTAAAAATAAAGGTTGAAAGAACAGATATTTTTGAACTTAATAAAGGTGAAAATCCAGAGATAGATGGCTTTGACAAAGAACAGCAATCTAAACAGCAAGAAAAGAAAAAAGAAAAAGAAAATGAACAAATTCTTTTAGTTGATATAGAATTAGAATTAGCTCCTATTGAAGGGGTGGAAATTAGCCAATTACAAATAGGTGATTTAGTTGGTGTAAAAATTAAAGACGATAGACCAGTTGCTGAATATATATCAACTTTACTTGGTGCAAAAGACCTTACAACTTTGGAAAGAAAAACAGTCTTTGCAGAACTAAAGGATATAAAAGTAACGGATCAAGGGATTTTGATAAAAGTTGAATTTGGACCAGGCATTTATGGACAAGCTTATTATGGTGAAGATATAAAAGTTAGAGTAGCAAAAAAAGAAAGTTTATTTGAAGAAAAACCAGAAAAAAAGAAAAATTTTTTCTTTAAGTATTTCTGGTTAATTGGTGGTGTGTTAATATGTATAATAATAATATTATTACTTTTGATAACAAGATATTAAGTTGGGGTTAAATTTTTGGGAGGATAACAGTGGGTACTGATAATTTTTTTGATAATAAATCAGAAGAAGAATTATGGGTTTTATATAAAAAAACAAAAGAGCCAAAAATAAGAGATTTTTTAATTAAACAATATGCACCTCTTGTAAAATATGTCGCTGGAAAAGTTGCAATGGGAAAACCAGGCAATATAGAATACGATGATTTGGTTGGATTTGGCGTTTTTGGTTTGATTGATGCAATAGAAAAATTTGATCCTGAGAAAAACGTAAAATTTAAAACTTATGCAGTAACTCGTATAAGAGGCTCTATTTATGATGAACTTAGAGCTATTGACTGGGTGCCAAGGTCTGTAAGGCAAATAGCAAAAGAAATTGAGCTTGCAATAAATACAATTGAAGCAAGAACAGGGAAAGTTGCAACTGATCAAGAAATAGCAGAACAACTCAATGTTGACATTAGAGAGTTTTATTCTTCTATGACTAAAATATCAAGTACTTCTTTGTTGTCTTTGAGTGATACATGGTATTCTGGGGATGATAATGACAAAATATCAATAATGGATACAATAGAAAGTCCAAATACATTAAATCCAGATGTTTCTGTTGAAAGAGAAGCTGTAAAAGACTTAATTGTAAAAGCAATAAACGAATTGCCTGATAAAGAAAAAAAAGTCCTTGTGTTATACTATTATGAGGATTTGACTTTAAAAGAAATAGGTGAAGTTTTGGAAGTTACAGAATCAAGAGTAAGTCAATTACATACAAAGGCTATTATAAGATTAAAGGCTAAACTTGCTGAAATTAAAGAAGGAATTTATTAATTTTATAATGACAATTGTTCAAATTATCATTATAAAATTTAAAATATATATTAAATATTACGAAATTTAGTAGACTATCATGTTATAATAGAGATTTTATGAAAAAGCTTAAAGAAATTCTAAAAAAAATACTTGAAGAAGAAAACAACATTTCTAGCGTTGAGGTTAGTGGCAGTTCTTTGGAAGAAGTGTTACAGTCAGCAGCTTCCCAACTTGGTGTAAGTCTTGCAGAACTTGATTATGAAATAGAAAGTTTTGGAAGTAAAGGCATTTTAGGTGTTGGTAAAAAAGATTTTAAGATAAAAGTTTATAAATCAAGGTCTGTATTGGATGCATTTCAATCTTTTGAAACAGAAAATTTTGAAGATGCTGAAGAACTTGGACTTGATATTGAAGAAAATATCAAAGATAAAGATGGCGAAGCATTTCTTAGAGTTGTTTCAAAAGGTGTTTTATTAAAAATTACACCCCCTGTAGGCAGTGGCAAACCAATTTCAGAATCAGAAGTATATAATATAGTAAGTACAAGAGGTTTACAGAATTTTGATAAAGATTTAATAAAAAAAATTATAAAATATGCTTCTGCTGAATATTGTAGAATTGGTGAACTTCCAATAAATGTAGTTAATGATTCCACTGCATCAGTTCAAATAAGTTCTGACGAAATGAAAGCTTTTCTAATTTTGACACCTCCAAAAACTGGCGGTTTTGATTTGGAAAATGATGATATAAATAACATTCTCAAGAGTAATGGAGTTGTTGTTGGTATAAAAACTGATATTTTAAATAAACTAATTGATTACCCTCAGTATAATGAACCTATTCTAATAGCCGAAGGAATTAAAGTTAAAAATGGTCAAGATGCTGAAGTTCATTATAATTTTAATGTAAATAAAGATGAAATTCATTTGACAGAAGAAGATGGAAAAGTTGATTTTAAAAATTTAAATATAATCCAAAATGTTGTTGCAGGGCAAATATTGGCAAATAAAGAACCTTCCACCAGAGGAGAATCTGGCAGAACTGTAACTAACAAACTAATTATGCCAAAAGAAGGTAAAGATTGCTCTTTAGTTGCTGGTAAAAATACTCATTTGACAGACGATGGATTAAGTATAATAGCAGAAAAAAATGGTCAGGTAATGCTTTTTGCTGGTAAAGTAACAGTCGAAGAAATTTATACTGTTGCAGGAGATGTAAACTTAAAGACTGGAAATGTTACATTTTTGGGAACTGTTGTTGTTCAAGGGAATGTTGAGGATGGATTTAGTGTAAAAGCATCTGCAAATATAGAAGTTCATGGAAGTGTTGGAAAATGTGTACTCGAAGCTGATGGTGATATTATCATAAGTCAAGGGTTTATGGGTAAAGCTGAAGGGACAATTAGGGCAGGGAAGAGTGTTTACGCAAAATTTATTGAAAATGCAAAAAAAGTTGATGCTTATGAAGGGGTTTATGTACAAGATGGTATTATGAACTCTTATATTGATGCAACAAAAGAAATTACTTGCGTTGGTAAAAGAGGAACTATCGTTGGAGGAAGGTTAAGGTCTGGCGAACTTGTAAAATCAAAAACACTTGGTTCCAATGCAAATGTTTTTACAATAATTGAAGTTGGAATAGACCCTAAAAAGAGGCAAAGACTTGAAGAATTAAACGAAGAAAGAGACAAAGCATACAAAGAAAAAGAACCTCTTGATGCGAATATAGCAAATCTTGAAAATTTAAGAAAAGCAAATAAACTTATAAATCAAGTTATTGAGGTAACTTCGTTTTCTGCTATATTAAAAAGGCTTTCTGATGAAGATAAAAAAATAATGCTTTCTTATTATGAGAAAGATGAGGAAGGTGTTAATTTTCTTTTAAAAGAAGACTTGAGTCAGGAAGAAAAGAAAAAAGTAAGGGATGCAATAGCAAAAGTTGGTTACCTACCTGCAGAAAAAGAAGAAATTTATTTGAAATTACAAGAACAAGCTAATAAATTATTACAAATTATAAAACAAGCAGAAGAAGAAATTGAAGAGATTGAAAAATATCTTGCTCAACTTAAAAGTAGTGCTAAAGTTATTGGTTCAAAAATTGTTTATCCTGGTGTTAAACTTTATATAAAAAATGCTTTCCTTGAAATAAAAACAGAATACAAAAAAGTTTCTTTTTATATACAAGGAACAGAAATTAATGTTGCTCCTTATGCGGAGGAAGAAAAAGAAGGAAGAAGATAATGCCAATAAATCCTTTAGACCTTCAAACGAATTTTTCTCACATAAATCAAGTTGGAAAAAGCGTTTCAAATATAAAAGAAAGTGAAGAACTGAAAGAATCACAATTAGCTAATTTAATTCATAAAGAAAGTGAAAATGAAGCTGACGATATTCCAATAACAAAAGACCTTTCTGAAGGTCCTGGTAAAATAAAAGATGAAGAGAAAAATAACAATCCTAAAAATCAAAAAAAGAAAGTAAAATCAAATACAAATCAAGAAGAAAACGAAGAATCTGAGGAAAATACAGAACAAGTACTAAAAAATCCACAACTTGGGCAGAGAATTGATATTGTTGGGTAGAAATTACGGGTTATAATTATTTGATGTTTGGAATTTTTGTTTAATAAATTATGCCTGCATATCCAACAAAACTTTTGTCTTTATGTAGATCATAGCTTGTGCTGTAAGATAAAAGATTACCTTTTGTAATGTTATTTTTTCTGGCAACAGTAACAGCACCAAGAGCAGCTCCTGATGAACATGCAGACTTGTTTTTTAGTGCATATTCTAATCCTTTTTTATCTTCAACATTTAACAATAAATCAACATAGTTTTTGTCATTTACATTTCTTACCCAATCAATAGGTGGAATATTTTTGTCACTATGATAAAAATCATAGTTTGGTCCATAATGAGTTAAATCTGTGGAGCCTATAAAAACAGAATTTTTTCCAAAATTATCATATAAGTCTTCTACAAATTTAATTGTATTGTTGTTTGGAGGTAAATAAATCGCAGTGATCTGAGTATCTTTAAAAAAGTATTTTACAATTGGTAGTAATACTTCTATTGTGTTGTCTGGAACAAATTCTAACTTTTCAATTTCTTTATTTGAACTTAAAAATTTTAATACTTCTTTATTATTTATTAATTCCCCAAGAGGTGTTTCTGCGTAATCAAATGTTTCAAGAATTGGTTTACTATGCGTAGAAAGGTGTCCACCAAATATAAAAACATTTTTTATATCAGTTGACTTTTCTCTTAAAATTCTAATACAATTTATAGAGAGTTTACCACAAAAATACCAACCAGCATGAGGTACTATTGTAGAAATACAATTTTTTATGTCAATGTTTTGTTCGTTAATAAAGCTTTCTATTTCTTTAATACAAGATTGTTTTGTTGACGGATACCAGCCGCTCATAGATAAAATCATTGGTCTACCCATAAAACGCTCCTAAACATCCCAAAATATAGTAACCCTATATTTTAATTTTTCATTTAGATAATAAATACTTATCAAAGAAAAATTAAAAGCAATATCAATGTTTATTTTCCCATTATCAATAGACTTATCAAAAAAATTTAGTGGACCAAATTTTTTTTTCGCCTGACTAATAACATCATCAAGTTTAAAATTTTCCGTAGATACAATCTCAAAGTTATTGTCAATTTTTTCTATTTTTGATAGAAAACGATCTATAATTTCTTCTTTGGCTGTTTCTAAAGTTATTATCTTTTGTAATGGTAAAAGCCTCGTATAATTTTTTGAGGATAAATTTTCGTAATCTTGTTTTATTTTTTCTATATTTATCATTTATATTATTATAAAGCTATTTTCAAATTTTTTCAATATTTTTTAATTAAATCATTATTTTTTTTTAAAAACAAAGGGCATTTTAGCCCCCTGTTTTAATTAAACCTAAATTTTGGTTTTCAATCTTAGAATAAATACCATACTAAAGAAACACCAAATCTACTTTGATAAGCCAATATTCCACCAACAGCATCAGCAGGCGATCTTTGAAGTGTATCAACTAATTGATTGTAGAAACCTCTAAATTCTTCAAAATCTTTAATTGTAAATTTGTAGTAGCCTTCTACTGAAAATCCTTTGAATTTTAAACCAAAACCAGCAGTAATATTCAGACCAGGTCTAAATATAAAGTTTTTGTAAGCTCCCCAAGCTCTGTCTTTCCATGAGTCTGGGTTTGTGTAATCTTCTGGAGCATAAAAGCTAAAAACACTAGTAAAACCAATCATAACAAAAGGCATAAGAAAGAAAGGTGCTCTAATACCTGCGTTAAAGTTAAGTAACATATCAAGTCTACCATTGTAAGACCCATCAAAAGGTAGAAGGGCAAAGTCAATGTCAGAAATTAAAATATGCCACAAGATTCTCATTTTTAGACCGTATTCCATACCACCAATAATATTGGCAACAATCATAGAAGTTTGCATAGCCCTTGAGATATTACTAAAATCTTTGTTTTGGCTATCTGTTAAACCAATCAATTTTTGATCCTGTTGTTTTTGAATAGCATCAATCATTTTAGCATTCTCGATTAAACCGAGTAAATTAGAGGTGCTTATAAAACCTCCAAATCCAAGTTGAAACCTTAGTTCATTTGCTTTAGTGGTTTTTCCAAAAGCAAAAAATCCTAATACCAAAATCAAAAACATAATAAAGATCGTTTTTTTATTGCTCATAAAAGCCTCCTTTAATTTAATAAAATTTAAGCAATTAACATACCATGTTTTATTATAAAACTTATCTTAGTATAAAATCAATAGTTATGTCAAATTTATTTAAAAAAAATATAAAAAAATAATAAATATATGTATTTTTTTTCATACACTCTTTATTTAAATAATATAAATTACTATATTTCAAATTAAAAAATTTATAATTAGTGATTGCTAATTTGTTTTTATTTAATAAATTAACTTTATATAGTTTTTTTATTTAAGAGAATAGGCTAATTTCTGATTTTTTTATTTTGTATTTACAGATAATTTAATAAATTTTCTAAAGTAAAATTTTAATATTCCGACATTTTATATATAATTCTATAACACAGATTGACACGGATTATAGTCAGTGGTTATCCACAGTCAATCAGTGTTAATTTGTGTTATAAAAAAGAAGGGAGACCAAGGATGGTGCCTAACGATACTGTTTCAAAATATAAAACAAATCTCAAAATAATCTTAAACATTTTTGAAAAACTAAAAATCATAGCAGAGGACAAACAAAAAAATATTCTTTCTCAAAAATGGGATGAAGTTTATATAATTTCTGAAGAACATCAAAAAATTAATCAAGATTTTGACAAAATAATGAAAGATTTTGGTGATTTTAAAACTTCAGTTGCTATAAATGACACAGAAATTAAAAATTTAAAATCTCAATTAAAAGAAAGAGTTATGGAATATAAAGAGATGGAAAATCTAAACATCAAATTATTAAATGATGCTTTATTTTTTGCAAAACAAAAAGTTGAAAAAATATTCAACAAAAAAGGTAAAGATACTTATACAAAAGACCTAAAAAAAACAACTGCTTTGTGGGAAGATACAGCAATTATTTTTGATAAATTCATATAGGAGGCGGGAGATGGTTTCTACTTTTCATGGAATAGAAATGGGTAAAAGGTCATTAGTTAGTCATACTCAATTGATAAATGTTACAGGTCATAACTTAAATAATTTAAATACAGAAGGTTATTCGAGACAAGTTGCAAACCTTCAGGAGTATGAACCAATTTATTCGCCAGACCTAACAAGAGAAAATACTGCAGGACAACTTGGGCAAGGTGCTATTACTCAAAATATAGTTAGAGTTAGAGATGCTTTGCTTGACAATAGATTGATTACAGAAAAAAAAGATTTGGGTTTCTATGAAGTAAAAAATAAATATTTACACCAAATGGAATTGGTTTATTCTGAACCAACAACTTATAATGATCCTTCTATGACAAATACTTTACGAACCGCTTTTGATGATTTTATGTCAGGTTGGCAGGATTTGGCAAATCATACAGACGAAAAAAGTGCAAGGATAACGCTTTTAGAAAAGGCAAATGTTCTAACAAATAGTGTAAAACATCATTTTGAACAATTTACAGATATAAGAAACAATGTTGATATGGAAATTCAAGAACGAGTTAGAGAAGTAAACACTCTTGGAGAAAAAATTGCTAACTTAAACGAAAAGATTCTAAGAAGCGAAACAATGAAAGATAATCCAAACGATTGGCTTGATGAGAGAGATAGACTTATCGATAGACTTTCAAAAGTTGTCGATGTTCAAATTAGTCGTGAGGATAAAGATGAGTTGATTATTTTTATTGGCGGAAGACATTTTGTACAAGGTGCAAAGTTTGAGCAATTAAATAAAGTTTCTCAAGCAGATAATGATGGTTACTTTGATGTTTTTTGGAAAGATGGAGAAAAACTTGTTTTACGTGGCGGAGAACTTGCAGGGCTTGTTGATTTGCGAGATAAAGATTTATACACAGAAGTTAAAAAAATCGACTCATTTGCTGCGAATGTCACAGATTTAGTAAACGAAATCCATAGAGATGGTTTTGGTGCTAATGGTAAGTCTGGCAACAATTTTTTTGTCGAATTTCCATTTACAACTGATGTTTCTGGAAATTATGATAAAAATAAAGATGGAGTTGATGATTCTACCTATTTGTTTAGGGTGTCTGGTAGTAATAAACTCGATCTTGCCGACAAAATTGGTATCAGAGGAACAATGAATATCAATGGAATAAATGTTGACTATAACGAAACCGATACACTTCAAGAAGTTGTTAGAAAAATAAATGATAGTGGTGCAAGGGTCAATGCTTTTTTAAATCCACAAGGTAATCTAACGCTAAAAGCTGATTATCAACTTACAAACGAAAAACCAGACTTTGTTATCCAACACCTTGAAGATAATGGACTTTTTCTTACTGGTTATGCAGGGGTATTAAATCAAAGTGGACAGGCTGGGGCTTTTGATTGGCAGGCTGTTAATCAAGTCAATCAATTAAAACCAAACTCTGCATGGGCTATCGCTCCTTTGATCCACCCATCAGCCTATATGAAAGTTGAAGATAAAATTTTAGCTGATAATGCCTATATAGCGTCTGCCACTGGAATTGATGTTAATGGTGATGGTGTAAAAGAATTAAGTAATGGAGTAGGGGACTCTGAGAATGCTTTAAAAATTTCTTCTTTAAAAAATAGTAGAGTTATGGTTGGAATGTCTCTAACTTTCACGCAGTATTTTGAATACACAATCGCAGATGTCGGAGCAAGAGGAAGTGCTGCAGAAAAAGGCTTTAAATCAAGTGAAATAATAGTAGAAAACTTAGAAAATATGAGAAAATCAATTAGTGGTGTTAATATAGATGAAGAATTTGCAAATATGATTAAATTTCAACACGGATATAATGCAACTGCAAAAGTAATTAGTGAAATGGATAAAATGCTTGAGACATTGATTATGAAATTGGGCTAAAAAGTGACATTCGCGAATGTCATTGAATATAACAAGGAGGTAAATTATGTATAGAATTAGTTCAAATATGCCAAATGATAGTGGGGTATTCCACCTAAAAAATCGTGAATATAGTATGGATAAGGTTAATGAGCAGATAAATACTGGTAAAAAACATAGATTGCCAAGAGAAGATGTAATTGATGTTACACAGGCTTTAACATTCCACACAAAAATACATAAAATTGACCAATATAATAGAAATATCGATGATGCACAAAGCGAGCGCTCGTTAGTTGAGTCAAAATTGACTAATACAGTAGAAATTTTACAAAGAGTTAGAGAACTTGCTGTACAAGGTGCAAACGGTAGCTATACAGAAGAAGATAGAAAAAATATGGCTATGGAAGTTGACCAATTGTTAAGAAATGTCATACTTGATGGCAACTCAAAATTTAAGGGTGATTTTTTGTTTAGTGGTTTCCAAAAATATACCGAGCCTTTTGAAGTTTTGGAGGGTGCTGTTAGGGGTATAAATGAATCAATGATAAAAGAAGTTAGATATTTGGGTGACAATGGCAAACATTTAAGAGAAGTTGACGGTGGAGAATATATTGCAACTTCTATGCCGGGTAGTGAAATGTATTGGGCAGAGCAGTTTCAAATTTATTCTTCTGTGAATACAAAAGACTTTAGGTTGACAAAAGATCAGAGCATAATGATTGATAAAAATAAAATAGATTTTAAGGCTGGAGATAATGTTTATGCGATTGTAGATAAAATTAATCAGTCTGCTGTTGCTGTAAATGCCTCTTTAGATATGGTTACTGGTGGGCTTATCATAAAGTCAACAAAACCACATAAAATAGAACTCGGAGACATAGAAGGCGGGACAGTTTTACAGGATTTGGGTATTATTGAAGAAGGTAGACCTTATGAGCCAGATAATTATAGCCAAACTGCAACTGTTTTTGGTGGGTCTGTTTTTGATGCTTTGATAGGGCTTAGAGATTCTTTTTTACAAAATAATCAAGAAGATGTTGGCGGTAGATTCTTGGGGGCAATTGATGGGGCGATTGATAACATAACATTTCACCTATCAGAATCTGGGGCTATGTCAAATAGATTAACATACTTACAAGATAGATTGGGTGCAGATAAAGAGGCTTACACAGAATCATTGACTAAAGTTGAAGACGTAGATATAACAGATGCAATTACTGAGCTAAAACAACTTGAGTTTGCACAAAAGGCATCATTATCAAGTCTTTCTCGCCTCACAAGAACATCGCTTATGGATTTTTTAAGGTAGATTTGTAAAAACCTACGAAATCTCTACAATATTCTAAGTTTTTATGGTAGAATATTTAAGTATTCTTAAACTCTACAATTAAATGTAGAGTTATTTATAATCAAACGAGTTGAGTTTGTCAAAATTTTTAGGATATAATGAACGTTAATAATAATCATAATTTATTATACAACAAATGGAGTTTTTGATGAGAATTAAAACAAAGGCTTTTGGTGAAATTGAAGTATCAGAAAAACAAAGATTATTCTTTAAAAATGGAATCTTTGGATTTGAAGATATGCACAATTTTGTTTTATTGGATACTGAGGCTGGTGGTCCTTTTTATTGGCTTCAATCTGAAAAAGTTGCAGAAATTGCTTTCTTAATTGTTGATCCGAGACTTGTCATTTCTTCTTATAAACTTCAAACGAGTAAAGATGATTTGGGAGATCTAGAGGTAGAAAAAGAAGAAGATATTTTAGTTTTTAGTATTGTAACAATTTATGATAATCCTCAAAATACAACTATTAATTTATTGGGACCTATTGTAATAAATAGAATGAAACATATCGGTAAACAAGTTATCAGTTTGAATGATAGTTATTCTGTTAGACACCCTTTAGTTGCAGGAAAGGGGGATTAAATGTTAATATTGGCAAGAAAAGAAAATCAGTCAATTATGATTGGGGATAATATAGAACTAACAATAGTTAGCATTAAAGGGGATCATGTAAAAGTGGGGATTAATGCCCCAAATGATGTTAAAGTTTTTAGAAAAGAAATTTTTGAAGAAATTCAAAAAGCTAACATTGAAGCTGCAAATGTAAAACCAGATGTTCTTAAAGATATAGGTAATCTTTTTAAAAAAAATTAGATTGGTAAAAAAGCCTCAATTAACCCAACAATAAATCCAATCACTGCACCAGAAAGTAAAATAAAAGAAATTTCTGGTCCAGATGCTTTTTTTACTATTTCTTCTATCTCTTGTAGTTCATAATTCATGATTTTTTCTTCAATTATTTTTTCTAGGTCACTATCAGATAAGGCGAGTTGTAGAATGTCACTTTTTATAAAACCATCTTTATCAAAAAAATATAGATATATTATTTCTCTCAAACCTTTAGATATTATTTTTTTTCCAGTATTTGGTAAGGCTGTAAGACTTTTTTCAATAAGTTGATCTACACTATTTTTTACTTTTTCTTTATCAACAATTTTTTTTAGTTCTTCTGTGTTTAGTAAATATTCTCTAATAACAGATGCTGTTTTTTTTGCTATTTCTGGTTTTCTTTTTTCTAAAATACCTTGTATTCCCATAATTTTCTTTTTTGGTCTAAAAAGCAAAGTAATAGCAATCCAATTAGTAGTATAACCCAAAAATGAACCAAGTAAAGGATAAATAATAAATTTTGCCCAAAAAGCTAACATTTTTAACTGTGCCCGCTTTCTTTTATAGCTATATTTATTTCAACAGTACCAAAACGAGAAGCAAGATTAACTGATATTGTTTTTAGTTTAACAAAACTTATAGAAAAATTTCTACCTATTACTATTGTTGGAGGTGTTATGTGTAGAATTTTATCTTGCCCTGATAATTGGATAGTAGTTCTTCCTGTAATAATATTTGCTACTTCTGCAATTGATGACTCAATAAAAGCCGAATCTATTTTTGTGGCTGACTTTGGGGCAATAGCTTGAGCTATCCTTTGTGCTGTATGGTCTTTTAGACTATAAACAACTTGTCCTTGAATAAACCCTGTTATACCTACAATTATTGAGACATCGTTTGAAGGTGTAGGGTCTTCTTTTAGTGTAAGATTTGTTCTTTCTAAAGTAAGATTTGCCATTTGTTCAAAAACTGCAATAGCGTTAGAAATAAAAGGATTTATCCATTCGGCTTTCATTTGTTCACCTCAATTTTATTGTTGGATAAATAAATATTAAAACATATAATATATTTAGTCAAGTACATTTTATTTTTATAAAGTTTTTTTATAATTTTATTTAATGTTTGCTGATTTTGCTATTTTTGTAAAAATTGTAAAAAAACAATAGATGAAGAGATGAGATTTCCAAACGATAAATTAAAAAAATATTTGAGAGAATTAAAAGAGTAATGTTCGCCACAGAGATTAGTTAGAAAAAAGAGTTATGGAGAGTTTTTTCCTTTTTTTCTCTGTGTTTTTTGTGGAGACTGTAAAAAAGTTTGTGTAAATCTCAAAATACCTTTGAAAAAAATCAGAGGTATTTTTTTATTCTTTCCTCAAATAATACACTAAATTGTGCAAAAATCAAC
>Ga0209518_1001843_pt1 | contig 21410 bp, 22 predicted proteins | sample RifGroB1_FD_183993 | JGI IMG/M metagenome (GOLD analysis project Ga0209518, IMG submission 183993) | Groundwater microbial communities from Rifle, Colorado, USA - Groundwater B1 (SPAdes) (version 2) | ecosystem: Environmental > Aquatic > Deep subsurface > Groundwater | place: Rifle, Colorado...
AAGTTTGAGACGCTTTTGATATAATTGCATGCAAGCCGAGGTGCTGAAATTGGCAGACAGGCACGCTTCAGGAGCGTGTGCTCGAAAGAGCGTGCGGGTTCAACTCCCGCCCTTGGCACTTATTTAGGTTAGGTCAGTTTTTAGCGCACCCGTGGCGGAATTGGCATACGCGGTAGCTTGAGGAGCTACGCCGAAAGGCGTGAGAGTTCGAGTCTCTCCGGGTGCACTCGTTTTTTTTGAAGGACACTTAGCTCAGCCGGTTAGAGCACTTCGTTTACATCGAAGGGGTCGGGGGTTCGAGTCCCTCAGTGTCCACAGGATGGAAAAGGAAAACCATTTAAATTTGGAGCCGGAAATCAGGTTAATCGGAGCTCTTTACAATTCTAAAACTAATGGCAAGTGCGTATTGGTACTTGAACCGGACCAGGCATGTCAATTAATGGGATTTGAGGTTAACGGTAATAATGTAAAAAAAGCGGCTAATACCATTAATAAAATTTTACCCGACTTATTTAGCCCGATTTTAAAGCCCGGTACAGGCTTGGTAGGTTGGAGCTATAGCCCGGCCAGACTGAAGTTGCGTTCGATTGACACACTGGAAGAGAAGCAGGACGTCAGACGTTATAATATATTCCCCCGGCGTCAAACTGAGGATTGTTTAAGAACTAATCCTAAATTTAAAGCCGTGTTTAAGCAGGTATATTCGAACGGAAGAGTTAGTTATAGAAGAATCTACTAACAGTATTGCACGTTCAACGGAAACACACTTTTTTTTTACAGGTTCTAAAAGGGTTAAAGCTAATTTGCCGAGATAGCCAAGGTGGTCACGGCGGGCGCCTGAAGAGCGTCAAATGGCTGTTCGACTCAGCCTCTCGGCACAGAAAATCTGTCTGTCCTAATTGATTACCTTAATCTTGCTAAGTATCTCCTCAATCTCGGCTATGGAAACCGTGTCAGTTTGGGGAACATTAAAAGGAACATACCCAATACTTGTGTATTGTATATAAAAAGAGCTTCCTGGCAGCTTCTCACAAAGAAAGAAATTATCCTCTGACGAATTTGTGTATTCGGATGTGGCTAAACGCCATAATACCAGGCCATCCCTTTTAATTTGCCTATATGATGGAAATACCGAGGCAAAAGCAGGAGCGTTAGCATTGTTTTTATCGTCCTCAAAAAGACACGCTCCCACAGATCCCGGACCCTGTTTAATCTCAAATGATACGGAACCCTTTGAGAGCTTTATAGGCGCTTGCGTAGTTTCCAATCTCCATGTTGGCGGATAATAAAGAATAAACGCACTGGAAAATTCGGTTTTAGGGAATTGATACGACTTCCAGTTTACGAGGGGTTCCGTTGTGGGTACAGTTGTGGGAGTTATCACCGTTGGTTTGGTAGACTCTTTTGGCGTGGATCTTTGGGATGTGAACGGGATGTTTCCTTTCATAACTCCGAAGTAGTAAGTGGCACCTCCAGCTAAAAATAGTAAAACAATAATTAGTAAAACTTGAGTAAAACCCTTGGGGTAAATCATGATAAGTAAAATATAAAGTATTCGGGGTAAAATGTCTATTGAGTATTTTAAGTTGTGAATATAGAGTTTCAATCTCATTTGCTGTAGAATTAAGGCTGTTGAGGGTGTTTGATCTCGGGAAGTTCTTGACACGGAAAGTGATTTGCGGCGGTAATTCATCGGTAGAATGTCTCCTTGCCAAGGAGAATGTAGCGGGTTCAATTCCCGTCCGCCGCTCTCAACCAATACAATTAGCCCTTGTAGCTCAACGGATAGAGCATCTCCCTTCTAAGGAGGAGATGACAGTTCGATTCTGTCCAAGGGCACAAAACTAAATAATTTGTGAGGCCTTAATAAAGGCTTTATTTGCCCGGAGCTCATTGAAGATTTTACAGGGCTCTACAATTTTAGGATTTGTGATTTTATAGAAAACATTCTTTCCTTGCCTTCTTGTGGTAACAAGTCCGACATAGCGTAAATAGGAAAGGTGTTGGGATGTGTTAGACTTTCGTATCCCGAGAGCTTTGGATAGTTCATTCACCGTTGCCTCTTTTTCGACTATCAGATTCAAAATCTCAAGCCGCTTTGCGTTAGCCATCACTTTATATAGCTCGGCGTTCTTCTTGTAAATCTCCTTACCGAAGGGAGATTTTAATTTTCTAGCCTTATGCATATATTTCTAGGGAATTAACATTATATATAAGATTTCGAGTTCGTCAAATTTATTGTTACAATTACATCATGATGAAAAAAAATATAACCTTAATATTCATGATTTTAATCTTTTTTAGTACCTACTCTTACACTTTTGCTGCGAGTTCACCTTTTTCCGTCAAAAATAATAGATTTGGTATCCATATAACGAATGAGAAAGATTTACCTGATGCCGCGGTACTTGTAAATTCGTCAGGTGGTGATTGGGGGTACGTTACGTTTGTTATCACAGAAGCGGATAGAAACCACGACAGGTGGCAGTCGGTGTTTGATCAAATGAGGAGGCTTCACTTGATCCCAATTGTAAGAATTGCGACTAAGGCAAACGAGGAAATCTGGGAGGTGGCAAACGAAGCGGAGATTAATAATTGGGTAGCTTTTCTCAATTCCCTAAATTGGGTTGTTCAGAACCGTTATGTTACCCTTTACAATGAGCCAAATCATGCGAAGGAATGGGGCGGGAAAATCGACCCTGAGGGTTATGCGAACTACTTGAATAATTTTGCGAATGAATTACACAGTGCGTCTCCTGATTTTTTTGTTCTTCCCGCTGGCCTCGATGCATCCGCGAAAAATACGACATCGACTATGGATGAATCAACTTTTCTTAAAAGGATGCTTGTGGCTGTGCCTAATCTTTTTGATAGTCTTGACGGATGGGTGTCTCATTCATATCCCAACCCGGGCTTTTCGGGCAGCGAAACCGATACAGGAAGAGGAACTATCGGTTCATTTGATTGGGAGCTAAACTATTTAAAATCTTTGGGTGTAACCAAAGAACTGCCCGTCTTTATCACTGAAACAGGATGGTCAAATAAGGAAGTGGACCCCAACAAGATTTCGGATATGTATGGTTATGCCTTTAGGAAGATTTGGAATGATAATAGGGTGGTTGCCGTTACTCCCTTTATTTTAAATTACCCGCAAGAACCCTTTACAGAATTTTCGTGGAAGAAAGCGGACAACTCCTTTTATCCTTACTATTCGAGTATCCAGGCAGTTTCTAAAATCTCAGGCGAGCCTGTTCAAATAGTCAGCGGGCAAATTATTGGTGCTGTTGCCCAACCGGTTATTCTCTTCCGAGGTGATTTTCTAGGGGCAATATTGGCTAGAAATACCGGCCAATCTATTTGGAACACAAAAAATATTTTGGTAACAGCTGATACGAGGGATGTTCTGATTAAGAGCTACTCGTTTCCAAACACTGAACCCACAAGACTTGGCTTAATTTTTTTTAAGGCATCCTTGTCTGAAACGGAGGGGTTTTTTAACAAATCCATATTTTTGAGTGATAAAAATGGTAAAAGGATTACAAATAGTTTTCCGATAGAGGGAGTCATTGCTAAAATAGATAAAATGCAAGTCATTACGTTTTTTGGTAGAATAGGCTCGTATTTGCAAAGCTCTCTAAATTTAAAATTTTAAATTTGGGCCTGTAGCTCAATGGTAGAGCAATTCCCTCTTAAGGAAGAGGTTGATGGTTCGAATCCATCCAGGCTCACATTATGCACTCCATTTTGCCCAAATCCCGGTAGAAAGAAGTCTTCCTGCCGATTTTTCCCGAAGGGTTAATTCTCCGTTTTCGATTTGTCCCCCGAGTATTCCAAAATAATCATTCAATGTGTTGGCAAGTGTGATAGAAGAGGAGGAAATTGCATAAGCGTTAGTAATTATAAAAAGGGGCTTTTCGGACAAGACTTCCATGCAATTTTTTAGAAGTTTTGGAAAATCGCGATTAAAGTCCCAGACCTCGCCTTTTGGTCCATGGCCATAAATTGGGGGGTCCATAATAATTGCATCATATTTGATCCCTCTTTTGACCTCCCGCTCAGTAAATTTTACGGCGTCGTCAATTATCCACCGGAGTGGGACATTCTCCATTCCATTTAAGATCTTGTTTTCATTGGCCCATGTTATTGTGGGTTTTGACGAGTCCAGATGCGTAACACTTGCTCCCGCCCTCGCGGCAAAAAGTGATCCTATGCCCGTATATGCAAATAAGTTAAGCAAATTAATCGGCCGGTGGGCCAATTGAATGGTGCGAAAAATATAATCCCAATGTGTGACTTGTTCTGGAAAAACCCCTGTATGTTTAAACGGGGAAAGTTTTGCCCAAAACTTAATTCCGTTATATTCAAGCCTCCATTTTTGCGGAACTCTTGTTTGAATATTCCACAATCCCCTGTCTTTATCTGTTCTTTCAAAAACGGCGTCCGCCTTTTGCCATTCCACTATAGGTAATGATTTTTTCCAAATAATTTGTGGGTCGGGTCTATCTAAAAGATATTTGCCAAATCGTTCGAGTCGACGTCCTTCACCGCTATCAATCAGATCATAATCCTTCATTAAATAAATCGTATTTTCATACCCTCCAAAACTTCTGTTGAAAAAGAGACCTCCTGTCCGGGAAATTTTGCCCCTGGTCCCCAAATCTTAACAAGTTTTTTACTTTCTTCAAAATCCGGCCCAATTTTTAAGGCAACAGCTTTCAGTGTCTCGCCCTCTTTCATTATAATAGGGTTTCCAGTAGACACATCCTCGTCGGGTTTTACAAGATACACGGTAACAAACTTTAAAGCCCTCCAAATCTGCTCAATTAAATCGGGAATTCCTTCTCCTATATTGGCACTTATTGCGCTATATTCACCCGCTATCATACTTCTATAATTCGGTTCCATATCCACCTTATTAATAACAAAAATGGCCGGGATATAAACTCTATTATTCGAAAATGCGTCAAAAAGGCGGTTGTAAGTAATCTTTTCCTTAAAAGTTATACTTCCGTTATTTATACCGTATTCTCTGGCGATCTCTTTAATAGTATCCTTGTCTATCGCCTGTTTTATATTTGATAAAATTTCAAGCCCTCCTTCCGTTTTCCTTTCAACCAAAACCTTGGGCTTTGCTTGATTCAAACGTATACCGGCTCCTTCAAGTTCTGTAACCATGCTTGCCATGAGATTAACTCTTTTAACGTCAGTCATAACTAACAAAATATCAGCATTTCTAGCAACGGATAACACCTCTTTGCCTTTCCCCCTTCCTTCTTTTGCTCCTTCAATGAGACCCGGGATATCAAGGATTTGGATATAAGCTTTATTGTACTTGAGCATACCCGGGACGACGGTCACCGTGGTAAACGCATATGGTGCAACCTTGCTTTCTGCATTGGTCAGACGGTTTATCAACGTAGATTTACCGGCAGAAGGGGGCCCAACAAGTACAACCGTGGCGTCACCTTGCTTTTTGACCGAGAATGACACGCCTCCGCCCCCGGACTTTCCTGAAATTTCTATTTCCTTATCCTTTAATCTTGATATCTTTGCCCTCATGGCTCCGATAAATCCGTTTGTGGCTTTGTGGTGTGGAGTTTTACGCAATACTTCCCGGATTGCTTCGATTTGTTGGTCAATTGTGTCCATCTAGGCTATAATTATACTCGAAATATGCGCCTGTAGCTCAACGGATAGAGTACCTGTCTTCGGAACAGGCAATAGAGGTTCGATTCCTCTCAGGCGCACAGATATTTTTCATTACAACTTCTTTAAAAAATATGATATAAAGGTTTTCAAGGTGAAGTATATTATTGTGTCTGGTGGTGTTGTAAGTGGCCTTGGCAAGGGAATTGTCACCGCCTCATTGTCCTTTCTTCTTAAGTCCCGCGGTTATAAAGTTGCTCCGACAAAGATCGATATGTATCTTAACGTTGATGCAGGCACGATTCGGCCCCAGGAACATGGCGAGGTTTTTGTTACACACGACGGTATTGAAACAGATGAAGACCTGGGGCATTACGAGAGGTTTATAAATGAAAATTTAAGCAGGGCTAGCTATATCACCACAGGTCAGGTTTATCAAGAGGTCATAAGGCGTGAGAGGACCTTCCAATACAAAGGAGAGGATGTGGAAGCCATCCCCCATTTGACAGACGAGATAACGAGAAGAATTAATTTGTCTGGGGAAACGCGCAATGCTGATATTACTCTCGTAGAGCTGGGTGGTACTGTCGGGGAGTATCAGAACGGCATCTTTTTTGAGGCTACTCGCATAATGAAGCTGAAAAACCCTAAAGATCTCATTCATGTTCATGTTACGTATCTTCCTGTCCTTGCGAATGTTGGGGAATTGAAAAGCAAGCCAGCACAAACATCCGTTCATATTCTTAACGGGATGGGGATTCACCCAGACATTATCGTTGCTAGAAGTGAAAATCCCATAGACGACAGGCGCCTCGAACGCTTGGCGCTATTTTGTAACATCGAACCAGAGAAAATTTTCTCTGCACCGGATGTGCCTTCTATTTACGAAGTGCCGCTTGTTTTTCACTGCAGGGAACAACACCTGGCAACAACTTGTCTCAAGTTGTTGCATTTAAAGACTAAGAGTCATCGTACTTTGGACCCATGGAAAAGCATGGTTAAGAATGTTAAATCCCGTAGATTGCCAGAAGTTAGAATCGCAATGGTAGGTAAGTATTTTGCCACAGGTGAATATAAATTGTCTGATTCCTACGTATCCGTAATTGAATCATTGAAACATGCGGGGTGCTTTCTTAACGTCAAGGCTAAGGTTGAATGGGTCGATAGTGAGGATCTTGAAAACGCAAAGTCAACACTCAACGGTTATGACGGAATTATCGTTCCTCAGGGCTGGGGCAGTCGTGGTATAGAAGGAAAGCTTATGGCTTCAAAATACGCACGCGAGAATAATATACCCTACTTAGGGCTTTGTTTTGGTATGCAAATGGCTTCAATCGAATTTGCTAGAAATGTCTTAGGACTTAAAAATGCCAATACCACCGAGGCTAATCCGAAGACAAAACATCCTATCATTTGTGCGATGCCTGACCAGGAAAAATATCTATCCACACATCAATACGGAGGAACCATTAGATTGGGAGCCTGGCCATGTATTATAAAAAGGGGCACTCTCTTAGAGAAATCGTACAGAAGTTACGGCAAAGTCAAGGACGCACCATGGTTCATACCACGCAATCCAACATCAAAGGTTTCGAGTACTAAGTCACTGATTATTTATGAAAGGCACAGGCACAGATATGAATTCAACAATAAGTTTAAGTCATCCTTCGAGAAAAAGGGCTTTGTAATTTCAGGCACCTCCCCTGATGGTAAATTAGTTGAAGCTATTGAGCTTGACAACCACAAATTTTTTGTTGGCACCCAATTTCACCCGGAATATATCAGCCGGCCTCTTGCTCCCCACCCTCTGTTCATTTCATTTTTAAAAGCCACAATGATAAAATAATACCCAAGCCGAGGTGGCGAAATGGTATACGCAAGGGCCTTAAGAGCCCTCGAGTGCATAACTCATGCGGGTTCGAGTCCCGCCCTCGGCACAAACGGATTTACCACTGTCCCCTCATGTCTTCTGGTAAAGTCAGTGCCAATTTTGTCATCACGTCATTTAGGTTCGGCTGGTCGGCTGGACTCTGCTGAATAATTGTTTCGCCAATTGCCAGATGAATTCTCTTGCCTAAATTAAATTTTTCTCTTTTAAACTCATCAATGTAGGAAATTCCCAACGGAATATATATAACTGGTGTTATAAATTTACCTGTTGCCAGTATCCCAGACTCTGCTACGCCCAAAACACCATCGCTGCTTCTGGTACCCTCCGGGCTTATAAGACATCCAATAGGTGTATCTGACATGCGCAGTTCCTTAAGTCTTTTTAACCATGCCTTGTATGTACTTTGAGCCTGATCCCTGGTATATCCATACTCTGGATTGTTCACCTGATATGCTTGAATTACCCGTATAATTTCGAATCCGGTTTTTTTGGCTAAGTTAATCATAAATATAAATTTTCTATTTCTTGGGTTTTCCGGAGATGTGTGAAAATGTGAAGCAGGTGCAATAAGGTGTCTTGAGTATTTTGGATCAAATTTTTGAATAATGTGAGCCGCAAACATTGGGTCGTTAAATGAAATGTGATTAAAGTAAACGATATAACTTAAGTCTGGTTGACTATTTAACAGGTTTTTGATCTCCTCTATCCTTCCGCGGTCTCTCTCGGACAAATTGATTTGAAATGCAACATCTGGAAGAAACCCAGTTAAAAAGTCACGACTAATATTTTCGATTCTTGACGACATTTGATTAAATTATAGCGTTGGTATTAAAGGTGTTCGAATTATAAAGTTATTTTCTGAGCCTGGAATTATAACACCTGTTGCGGTATCATTGAAGGGTCTCTCATATTCCGGAGTGTAGCGCAGTTGGTAGCGCGCCACGTTTGGGACGTGGAGGTCCCCGGTTCGAGCCCGGGCACTCCGACTTTTGATATAATTAGAGTGTGCGGGTATGGTTCAATGGTAGAATAGGAGCTTTCCAAGCTTTTGACGGGGGTTCGATTCCCCCTACCCGCTCAAAATTATTTATTCTGCTTTGGAGCTTCCCACTATAACCTGAACGGTATCAGTTGAAACATTTTCCAAGCTTTGTACGGTATCGACTGCATAGGTCTTCCCCAGAGCCGCAGAAAGGGCGGAAATATAACTTGCATCTACGGTGCTTTTGGCCTTAATAACTGTTTTTGTATAATCATACGTTGACGCGTTCCCTGTAGTGCCCACCTTAAATCCGGCAGTTGTCAAAAGAGTTTTAACCTTTCCTGCCTCGCCGGCAATACCGGAGCCGTTAAGGATGTTAACGGTGTACCTGGTTAAATCCTCGGATTTCACCGGACTGGGCGATGGTGCGGCAGAATTAATCGGCGAGGAAGACGGTGTGGCGACTTCTTCTTGGTTTCTATTTACCCCTTTTTGATAGAAGACAATCCCCCCGAGTATGGCGCCTAAAAGAAAAATGCCTGGAATAATTATCCATAGAGCAATTGATGGGGACTTTCTGGGTTCAACCTCAACGGTATTTCTTTTAACTTCCGTTACCTTCTCTTCAACAATACTTTCAGGTTCTGACGGAACATTGTCCTTGGCAGCCGCAGGAAGAATATCGGGCTCGGACGCTGCCTCTTTAGTCACAGCAACTTCCTCGACAACAACTCTCTTCCTGTCTTTATTTGCTTCCTTGTCCGGCATAAATTAAGTATATAAAAAAACCCTTTGAAATAGCAATTAGGAATATTTTTTAAATTAAAGCATTTACAGGTTTATACGAAAGATCCCTCAACTTGTAAATTTAATACACATTAATTAGAATTATATAATGTTACCAATTACCGACTTTTCATTTATATACAAAGTTTCATACTTTCTAATGGCTATTCCGACGATTTTGGTTATTATAATAGCAATTATTTCTTCTAAAGAAATGGGTGGAACTCTTGGAAAAGGACTGAAAAAGATTGCTATAGGAACAATCGTAGACTCAATTTTAGTCGCCACTTATATTTTTTGGGAAAGAGGTTCTCAGGGGATTATTAACGAAAACATAATGAGATATTTTTTCTTGGTATCAGGAATATTTGCCTCGACTTTCCTAATTATCGGGTTTTATCAAATCTATGAGATAACCAAAAGGTTAAAACTATCAAGTCCCTAATCCCTTACTTTTGTCTGTAATCTCTTCTATAATTTTTTTACAGTTATCACAGAGGGTAAACCTTTTTGCTAAAGCAATTTTTTCCTCCTCAGCTTGCCCCCTCAATATCCAGCCCCCACTCTCAAATTTTTTATTTCCTAGATATATCTCAACCCTTCCCACATGGCCCAGTTCAAAACCTAAACTTTCTATCCCGGAACAGGGAACCCAAAATCTTGTACCGATAGGTAATTCGGCATAATATTTATCACTCTCTATTGGAGCAAAACTCTTTTGTCTCACAAGCTAGTATTTATTAATTTGATAGTGAAGTCAATGTTTGAATGAGGGCAAGCTTACACAGAATGTGATATACTATGGGCATATTTGAAACATGACCACATCTGAACGGGAGAATAATGGCGATTTTATCGAATTATATATAGCTTCCTGTTCGTCTTGCGGATGGGAAGGGGATCTTGAAATAAACAACAATCTGGTACTGGAACTTTCCGCATACGATGAAGAAACAGGGGGCCAAACAGTGCAAGGTTATTTGGATGTCCTCCGGGAAAGCATTGCTTCATCCCACAATTTTGAAAGTCAAGGTTGTAAAAATCCGTCTATATCAATAAGTAGGTAATTGTTAAATATCGCAGAGCTACAGAGCCTTAATTATATTAAGTGTGGGACCTAAATTATAGACTAAGAAAATACTAAAATACAGACTTGAAAATAATGGCTTCAATCAGAGAAAATATCGGGAATTGCCTAAAGAACGCTATATATCCGTAACTAAGGAGTATGCAGAAAGCATACAAGACTGGGGAGAAAAAGTCTTTGCTACAGCGGTAACTTCAAAAGAAAATCTTATAGTTAAATACCAGATCCCCATCCGGGGTAAAGTTATAGATTTTTGGGTTAAAAATACCAAGATGAATGGAAGCAGTAAGGGAATGTTGGTTGAGGTAACTAAAACACCTCTAAATAAATCTCATAATAAAAGGGGCCAAAGACGGGCCATGGAAGAAGAAGGTCTACCTCACACGATTCTCTTTAAAGAAAATTTAGTAAATATAGACACAAACGCTAATAAAAGGGATGTAACAGAATACTAATCTAGTTGTTCTGGATGACTTAGCGAACGTACTTCGAATTAGATTAAACTCAAATTTAAGTAATTTTAGATTAAACTTATTAATATGATCCAAAGAGAAAGTAAGCTAAATTCCCATATTTGTATTATTGCGTTTATTCCCTTGTAAGCTTTTAATATCCCAAATATCCCCAAATAATAAATTAAAGGAATAATAATTGAAATTAAAGATAAATAAATATTTGTATTACGTATTAAATAACCGAAAATAATTAAAGATAGAGGATTCACAATAAAAAAATATTTAACAACAAAAGTATGAATACCTAAATATTTATAATAAGGAAATATTGCAGTTAAAATTGCAGCTAATATTGTCGTAAGATAAATAAAAATAAAAATCGACATGTTCTCAACCGGAAATTTTTTACTAAGGAAATATAGAAACAATACTTGAAAAATTGACCCCAATATTAATCCGGAGTTAATAATATATAAATTTCTTTTTATCCCGGTAATTTGTGAGATCGTTTTTGATCTATATTTCAATCCTTTTAACAAAGATAGGAATACAACTAAAGGCCATACTAGTAAGATGGATATTATTCCAGAATAATTAAGTAGCATAATTTAATATTACAGAAATTTAAGAATAAATTGAAGCTAAAATATCAGGGTGACTAACCCTTTTTATTTTGAACTATTATTCAAGCTCAAACAGGCTTATCCAAAGATTCAAACACATTTTAACTAGGTACAATAACTAGATTTTTAGTTCGACACCTTTACCAGAATTTAGTAAAAATTCGTTAATTCTTGATTCAAATTCATTTTTCATTTTGTCTGCCTTGTCCTTTAATACAGCGTCTTTTTGGTTAAAGTCCAAATTAGGGTTGAATTGGACAAAACCTAGATTGTCTCTGCGTGACATTCTGATAATTAGTTTTGAGTTAGAATCCAGACTAGAGCCCAATCTCCTTTCACAATAACCTTGTTTAGATAATTCACTTTTAATATCATCCACCACTGTTAAACTGAGTTGCTGTTTAAACATTTGAGAACCTAATGTTTCTCCAACAGTATCCTCATAGATTTCCACAACACTACTTACAAAACCGATCGTTACGGTATCTATTTGAAATCCACATTTTTTAGGAGTGCTCTCTGTTTCAGTCATTTGTTAATATTACACTATATTTCTGAGGCCGAACCTATATGGGTGGCTAACCCTTTTTATCTTGAACTATTAGCCAAGCTCATTTATGCCTATCCTGAATATAAGACACTGTTTAACGATGACTAGTCAATGGAGGACGTTGGATGTAATATTTGGAATCAATTAGTGATTCCACTTTGGGTGACTTAGTGAACATACTTCGAACAAATTCATGTAAAATATAAATATATATATATCATTATGTTTAAATATTATTTTGTTAATATTGAACAATTAAAGTATTTGTAATAATATTAGCGATATGGATACATTAACAAACGATGAAATAAGATCTTCAGAATCGTTAGCCGAGGAGAAATATTCAGGTTCCGAAATAAAAAATTTCTGGAAAAATTTTAAGCAAGATATAAAAACCAGCTTAGATGATATTGAAGCAAATAATGAAGAAGATATTAAAATTAAACCTTCTTCAAATGGAGAATTCCCAAAATTAACACAAGAAATTGGTCAATCACTAGTAAATGGAATGCAAGAAACAGTGAGGAGTTACACCAAGTTAATACCTAAAGATCCTATTCGTGCGGTTTTATGGGTAGCAATTGGTCCGTATGCAAAAATTGGACAGGAAAAAACTGGTGCAGAAACTGATCTTTATGCCTGGAAAAAGATAACCGATCATCCAATTAAACCCAATCCGCTTGATGACAACGAAACCATACAAATATCCACTCAGGACATGAATGATGTGGGGAAAGTATTAGGTAATCTTTTAGCCAATCTTGCTTTAGCCACAAAAGATCCTGCTGATATTGATCCAAACAGAGGGAAATTGGGTGATGCTAGATATAAATGGTCAATTGAATCAAAAGACAAGCTACGACTGATTGATACCTTGCTTCACGAATTAAAATAATTTATCAATCCAGTTTTGCTGGGTGGTTGAGGAGATTCGAACTCCCGACCTTCCCCTCCACAGGGGGACGCTCTAAACCAAACTGAGCTACAACCACCAGGTCCAGTCTCTATTTTACCATAGACATGGTCACTTTTAATGTTTAGCCAGTAAATCAATAATCCTCTTTGCAGATGGGGAAAGAACGGCAAGTCTTATTCGAGCCTTGATGTTTGGGTCATTCTTATGGAAAAGCCTGTCTACTGCCTCCAATTCGTATATAAATTTTTTGAAGGTAATCGGATCGTTATATATGATTATTTTGCCGTCAGATACGGTTAAAAGTTTTGTGTCTGCTATAGCGTTAACAATAACGACGGAGGAAAGCAGATAGTCTCTAAGAAACCTGTTTGTTTCATCAGCTTTGTAGCCGGCGAAAAGTTCGCCTCCTGTAGAAGACTCAACAATTTCTGAAGCGTATTCCGTAAAAATAGCTCTAATCATTTGCTTTTGGTCTAGACCGAAGTTTCTGTCACACTCGGTTATTGAATAAATTACGGCAGGCACATCAGCAGGGACCTCCCCAAACATGTCGTACTGAGGGAAGACTATATGTGCGTTTTCGTGGGGAACGTATAAAAGCGTAAAATATGGTGTCAAATCGATATCCAGTTCAGATTCGCTAAAATTCATTAGTTTTCCGCAAGATTTCCAGAAAGGTTCTTTTTTAGCAAAATTATTTCTTGCAAGGTAAAAACCGTATTTCGTCTTTTTGTCGTATTTAAGATAAAAAGCCTCGCCGGAGACCGCCGACAGGGCTTCAAATCCGGCTCCCGCAATGCTGTCACCAACGAGCATGTTTAATCTTTCGGAACTTTTGGCATATTTCCTTTTTAAGAGAAAATCGCGCGAATCCCTGGTAATTTTATTGAAAATCTTACGGTCACTTTCCTCCAAAGGCAGAAGAATTGAAACCGTGGCTTCACAAACCATGGTTTTGTCGGATTCCTTTTTAACAGGATGCGTATAATCGCTTTCAAAAGGAATATTTAGAACTATTTTTCCGTCCGAATTGTCTTTTATGCACTTCACCGAATATTTCGAATGAGCTTCTTGTAAAAAATCAGGGTCACCTGTCCTGATAAAGGTGTCCTTGATAAGCATCAGGCCCTCTCTGAAAGTAGGATTCTTCTGAAAAAAATCTTTATACAAGGAATTGGACAGAATGTTTTTAATTTTCAATGACAGCCAATAAGACGAATCTTTGTCGGTAGCCCTCCAGGATGCAGGACCTTTGTATCCTGCGATTTGCGCACTTGCGATCATGGTCATTTCGGGAGTAATTTCGGCAACAATCCCCGTGGATATTGCCAGGTCACTTTTGACTCCGTATTTATGTGTAAAAAACTCATGGATCTCGTTGTTTGTGATTGCGGCGGTTTCAGCGCGTGCCAAAAGAACGTCTTTCCATTCATCTGGTTTTGACCAATCAGGACTTACAGGATATGAACCGAAATTAGCCGAAGTTATGGATTTTACTGCAGACATGTCCTGCTGGTCCATAAAAAGGTTACGTTTAAAATTATCCACCGTTACATTTAAAGGTGTGATTTTTTCCGTTATGTGTAAATTCATCTCCTTCATTTTAATCGGACCAATAATTGGTTAATGATGGGTAATAGTATATAATTTCTAAGCCGGTTGTGATAAACGGATAGTATGAAGCATTTTTTCCAAAAAAATAGATTATCTTTTATAATCGGTCTGGTAACCGTCGCAATACTCATCGGTGGCATATTCCTTTTTACAAAGGACGGAGATTCGAGTGTTTCTCCTCAGGTGGTTAGCAATTCTCTTCTGGTTCCTCAAAATGCAATTATCACATCAGGTTTTTCTAATGGCATTTACTTACCCGCTTCAGCCTCGGCGTCCCTTACCCTTGTTGAATTCGGAGACTATGAATGCCCCGCATGTGGAGTTTACAGCCCCTTTATAAAGCAGCTTTTGATTGATTTTCCGGGAGAAATTAATTACGTTTTTAGGAACTATCCTCTGCCACAACATAAAAATGCTCCAATTTCATCTTATGCCGTTGAGGCGGCAGGTCTTCAGGGAAAATATTGGGAAATGCAGGAACGAGTTTATGAGACTCAAGGAGTGTGGTCTGGTTTGGCCGACCCTACGGGCTTATTTATGGGTTATGCGAAGGACTTAAATCTGGATCTTAACCGGTTTACGTCTGACATCGGCTCAGATACCGTTAAGGATAAAGTTGACAACGACAAAAAAGACGGTGACCTGGTAGGTATAACAGAAACACCCACTTTTTACCTAAACGGTAAAAAAATTATTCTTGCCGGCTCATATGATCAGTTGAAAAAGCTTGTCGAGTCAGCGCTATCCGAAAAATAGCGTCGTTTATTCTCGGCCGATTGTGTAGATTGTGGGGTAGTAAAGAAAAACGGCAGGAGAGTCCTCTACTAAAAATCTCTGAAAATCGAAGTATATCCGTTTCCTTGCATCGATATTAATCTCGCTTCTGCCGTCTTCCAACAGCTTATCAATTCTGGGATCCTGGTAACGGGTAATATTTGTGGCGGTTTGAGTTGAATGCCACATCGAATACTGATCGGGGTCATCCGGTATGTCAAAAATTGCCAGAAAGGCCTGATAATCCGAAGGAATTTGCGAAATAACCTGCAAATTCACTTTTATACCCACCTTTTCCCAATCCTTGGCAATCATCTCTGCCTGCTTTAAAAGGATTGAGGTGACCGAAAGGTTGACGGAAACCTCTTCCGCCTTGGCATTTTTCTTATAATCATCAATTGTGGCTTTGGCTTTAGCAAAATCATAGCCGTAAGGCTTTACTTGAGGGTTATAAGCCCAAGAATCAATTGAAATTGGGCCGATTGCTCTTATTCCCCCCAACAAGTCTTTGTTAATGGCATACGAAAGAGCCTGACGGATACTTTTATCTTTGAAAAGATTGTCCTGCGTATTTAAAAATACTCCCACATACTGACCCGTGTTTGAACCCTCACTGATTTTCATTTTAGGCCAGGAAATAAACGGGGAGGGATCCAGAACATCAACTATTTTGTCAACATGGCCCAGTTCAAGAGCAAGTTTGGTTCTTTCTTCCGTTGGGTAAAATTTATAGATTATGTTTTCCCCATCCTTCTTTTTCATGCTAATTTGTTCCACCACCGATCCGTTTAAGGATAAGTCCGTTACGCGAAACTGACCCGTACCCAGAAGACCTGATCGGAAAGTGGGTCTTGATACTACAGACGGAAAAGCGGAATAGGGGTTTTGAAGCTTAAAGGTTATTGTTTTATCATCGGGGCGCTCGATAACCACATCCGAAAATTGATAATTGATTCCAGAGCTAACCACACGCTTACCGTCCTGCCAATAGAGATTATTTTTCAGGATAAAGGTCCAGGTTTTGCCTTTGTCCGGAGTTTCCCAGGAAGAAGCTAAATCTGGCTCAACATTGCCGTTTGAGTCAAGCTTGGTTAAGCCGTTGCCGATCATATCCAAAATTGGGTTAGGCAAGGTGGAAAGGGTGTACCTACCCGTCATCCCGATTCTTACCAGCCTTGAATCACTCAAAAGTGGAAGCGAATACCTTATAAAGAAAAAAAATGCTATTCCCAACCCCATGCTAACGAGGATCAGAGCTTTAAACCGGGAAATAAACGCCCGGGTCAACCTAAAGATATAACGGAGGTTTATCATTAAAAAATTAAAACGCGATCGTGAGCATCGATACTCCAACAAAAGCCAAGGCAACAATAAAAGTAGCCCTGAAAATAAGTTTTTCGAGTCCCCGCCTGCTGAATGAAGTGCCTCCGCCAAATCCTGAAGACCTTCCGAAACCCGTACCTCTTGCCTGAACCAGGATCAACCCTATGAGAGCTATAGAGGAAGCGATTTGTGCAACCGTCAAAAATTCTTTCATGTATGCAATTATACCTTAAAAATCATTTGAAGATCCAATAGAGGGCGGAGGCCACAATTGAAATAAAAAATGAGTATGCGATAAAGGCAAGAATGCCTGCAATGGTGATGGGGGGGATTGAAAACCAATAGGAAGAAAAACCCTTAAAGGCAAAATCCATCAGTTTAAACCCCGGCACTATTAAGGTCACCAGATAAAGGCTAACGGTAAAACCTGCCCATCTGAAAAAGCCAAAGGTTATTAAGTTTATTGGCAAAAGGAGAATGTTTATAATCGGTTTAATGATTATTGTGGTAAGAGTCAAAACCACACCGGCCAGAAGGATCGAATAGGTTCCCTCCGCAAAAATTATCCCCGAAATCACAAGTGAAGCCAAATAAAGAGAAACGGTATTGATAATGAAGTGCTTTAAAATTGTTCTCATAAAATCAGTATAAGGCGAATTAGCCCTTCTTTACAAATTCCTGTTAATTAGTGACCGGGAAATTAATTTGTGGTGGTACCTTCGCGCAAATCTGTGCGCTTCATCGCGGATTTTTAAAACTAAATTTAAGCCCGTACCTTGAATATTGAACTTTTGATCGCCTATTATCAATCTGTCGGGATTCTTGGCGATACCGATAACCGGTACATACGTTTTTTGACTTTCAAGTATTGAGGTGAAAGCCCTGACTTGAGCCACTCCCCCGTCAACAATTATTAAATCCGGGATACCCCAATCTTCAACATGCTTCAGTCTCCTACTCATTACCTCTTTTAAAGAGTCGATATCACTGTTCCCCCTTTTTTGTCTTATTCTAAAATGCCTGTAATAGTTTTTATCTGCCTCCCCTCGTATAAAGGTAACCATGGAGGCGGTCGGATGCGTTCCTCCCAGGTGGGCAACATCAAAACACTCGATTCTCTCCAATTTCCTAACCTTAAGCTTTCCCTTTGCAAGAAATTTCTTTAACTCTTTCAGTTCTCTGACTTTGGTATCTTCATACAAATTGGGGTTTTCCATATAAAATTCAGTTGGCATTTGCGGACGTGTTATGTATTCAATCCTGTGAATTTGGTTGCGGATTTCTCCTGCAATTTCATACTCCTGCCTGGCCGATGCAATTTTCATACTTTTTACAAGGCTTCTTTTTAGCTTTGATATGTTTCCGTCAAGAATCGATTTTATTTTTCTGATGTGGCCGTAATATTTCCGCTCCTCATCTTTTCTGGATTTTTCATTTTTCATAACCGAAATTAGGTTCGGACAGGGGTTACATAGACCCAGATGAGAATAGAGGCATCTTCTTCTGCCCAGCTTATGATCTGAATATGGGAATATTCTTCTAAGCATACCAAGTACCGATCTTACGTTTCTAGCGGAGGGAAATGGGCCGTAGAAGGCAAGATTCTTTTGGTATTCGGACGTTTTCCTGGCGGTAATAATACGGGGGTATTTCTCTTTCGTAATCTGGATATAGAGGGGATGTTTATCATCTTTCGCTGCAATATTATACTTGGGCATAAATTGCCTAATTAGTCTAGCCTCCAAAAGAAGAGCCTCCAATTCCGAATCGACCCTTACAAAGGACAGCTCGGTTGCATCCTTCATCATTCTTGCGGTCTTTTGACCAAGATGAATATCAAAATACGAAGAAACTCTTCTTTTTAAATTTATCGCCTTTCCGATATATATCGGGCTACCCGTATTGAAAAAGACATAGATGCCCGCGCTTTCGGGGATTTTCCGGTAAGCCTCAGGGGTTAGTTTTATTTTCGGGAGTTTTTTTAAAAAATTTTCCACTGATTTTTTGACTGGTTGAGGCAATTGTAGCAAAAAGTCTCCCAAATGTTACCTTTCGTAGTTTGATCAGTACTGCCGTCATTACAAGAATGAGGAGAGCGGAGATTGTCAAAAGGCTGTAGGTTATTACTTGGGTTTTATTCGTTTCTATGCTTATCGAACTTCCGCCCGCTTTTACCTCGACGATATCCGGTGATCCTTTACCCAAAACACTGAAGGGAACGGTAACATCTATTTTATAGTTTGAGTAGGGAGGAATAACTTCAATATAATTCCGGTTTACCTCTTTATTATCAAAATAGGTTGTAGAATATACATCGTGCATTGCCTGCGGGCCGGGGTTTTCGATCCTTACCGAATATATGGAATTAAGAAAAGGCAATACTCTTACGGGTGCAAAAGAAATATGTAAGTTGCTGATCCTTTCTTCAGGAAGTTTTCCGAATGAAACATATACGTCTTTTTGCGGGTTTGAACCGAGTTTATATGAGCCGGGCGGGTACGGCGTTATCGAGCTTTCTCCGTGAATGACAAAGGCAAAATGCCTTAGGTCTAATTTGTCAAAATAGTTTATTCCCCCGCTTGTAGAGGCCCATGTAGGATCAATAGGGATCCAGACTCCTTTGTCTTTATCGTAGTACTCGGGCCAGGCATGTAAAACGTCAGCAACCAAGCTAAGCGGTTGAAGTTCGGGGTTTTCCGTATATGCATATCCGTTTATTTCGCGGGCGGGAATTCCGGCCGCCCGTGCAATGGCAATAAAAAGGTCCGTAAATTCCATGCATATTGCCTGTGAGGGATTTTGCAATGCGGACAAGGCCCCCATTCTTTGCACATTGGGCTTTACACGGTCGAAATCATATTTCAACAAACTTGCGACATACTCGTAGATTGCCCTCGGTGTTTTGAGCTCAGCCGCCAAGGATTTTATCTGAGGATCGTTGACTTGCCAAAATTCGGTTTCCCTAAGATTATCGCTAAGCTCCCTATCGGTTGGTTTTGGAAAAGTTCTGAAACTTGCGAAGATCTGTACTGAGCCCGAAACTGAAACATCCACTCTTTGTCTCGGCGTTAATACATATTCGGCCAACCAATTTCCGTCTGGCCCTATGATAACATTCGCAGGTTTAGGATCCAGTTTTTGTATGTAAACTTTCTGAAAGGCGGTATCAGGTGGAATTGCTATTTGAACTTTGGCACTTTTTCCAAGCGGGTTTTCCAGATGGTAGGAAAGTGAATATGAAAATATCTGAAACTGACCAAATCCCGCCGAAATACCGGTTTGGATTATGTCGCTTCTGTTAAAAGAGTACGCATAGCCTTTATCTGTTATTTGGCTGTCTTTCGGCTGGGGAGAAATGTATGCCTCAAGGCCAAAGCTTGACGGAATTTTAAGTAAAATCTGGTAGCTTCTAAAGGAGGTTTGTTCTCCAAGCCTGGGTATGGAAACTTCCCAAATTTCACCGGTTCTTACTGCAAAACTACCGTTATCGTAAGAAATGGAAAAGCGCCTTTGACTATTCTTTCCGACGACTGCATCCGGGAAGTTAACTGTTATTTTGGTAGAACTTCCGTTGTTTTGAACATCAAAGGGTATTGGCTTACCGCCTGAATCGGCCACTTTAATATTTTGTGCGTCAATATTTTCAAGACCTAATGAGTAGTTTGTCGCATAAAGGGTTGAAAAATTGTTTTCCAAAACAAGGCTGTGGCTAACTACCGTTTTGCCCGAATCTTGAACGTCATAAGTAACAGTTGCATCAACTGAAAATTCGTTTTCTGCTTTAACCCGCGGGGAGACAAATGCAAAAAAGATTATTGATAATAAAAAGATTATAAAAAGACGAACTAATTTCATTCCTTTTAAGTATAAATCATATTGAAGCGTTTTATGTGTAGATTTTCCTTATTTAAGATATCCACCCGTGTAAGACAATTTGTTTTTTGCTATATCCTCCGGTCTTCCCATGGCAACGACCTCTCCTCCGGCATCTCCGCCTTCGGGCCCCAAGTCGATTATATAATCGCTGTTTTTAATAACATCCAAATTGTGCTCAATTACAAAAACTGAGTTACCTTTTTGAACGAGTAGTTTTAATACCCGCATTAGACGCTCAACATCGGCAAAATGCAGGCCCGTTGTGGGTTCGTCCAGTATGTAAATGGTTTTGCCGGTTGCCCTTCTGGAAAGCTCTGTTGCCAATTTTACTCTTTGGGCCTCGCCTCCCGAAAGAGTTGTAGCGGGCTGTCCCAGCTCTATATACCCAAGTCCCACGAGGGACAATGTTTCAAGTTTGCTTTCAATTTGGGGGTGTGCATGAAAAAATTCGAGCCCTTCGTCAACAGTCATGGCCAGTACCTCGGCAATATTTTTTCCTCTATAGGTAACCTCAAGAGTTTGTGCGTTGTATCTTTTTCCGTGACATACATCGCAAGTTACCCAAATATCGCTCATAAATTGCATTTCAATCTTGGTCTGTCCCTGACCCTCGCACGCCTCACATCTGCCTCCGCGGACATTGAAAGAAAACCTACCTTTCTTATAACCTGCTGTTTTTGCGTCGTGAGTTAGGGTAAATACCTCACGGATGGGATCAAAAAGACCGGTATATGTTGCAGGATTACTTCTTGGAGTCCTTCCGATGGGGCTTTGATCTATCAGTATGGCTTTATCGACATTTTCTAATCCCTCGATTTTTGTGTATCCGCCCGCTTCTCCCCTGTAATTATAATTTAGTTCCTTTTGAAGAGCAGGATAAAGAGTCT
>Ga0209518_1001844_pt1 | contig 21405 bp, 25 predicted proteins | sample RifGroB1_FD_183993 | JGI IMG/M metagenome (GOLD analysis project Ga0209518, IMG submission 183993) | Groundwater microbial communities from Rifle, Colorado, USA - Groundwater B1 (SPAdes) (version 2) | ecosystem: Environmental > Aquatic > Deep subsurface > Groundwater | place: Rifle, Colorado...
GGTTCTGTTGCGCGGCGATTGGTTTGGCAGTGATTCGCGGTTGCTTTGGCAGTGAGGTGCTTCTGTAAAAAGGCGGATTCAACGGGGGTTGAAGCCTCGTTAAATCCGCCTTGGTTTGCTCTATGTATTGATAATGATTGTCACTTTTATATGACTTTTTTTGCTGCTTGTTTTCGGACTTCTCTTTGGTGGTGCCTGGCTCCGCTTCCTGCCGGACTTTTGGCCTCCAAGCCACCACCCCTACGCTATTAGGTCCACGTCTTTATGACCATCTCCCGGCTCTTGTTGTTCTTGCCGCCGCCTCCTACTGTGTAGCTGATCTCGACGTCCTTGATCGTGAAGCCCTCGAAGATCTTTCGCATCTCCGGGTGGTCGTTGATGGTGAGGATCGCCTTGCCTTTCATGGTCCGCATGTGCTCGGCCATGAGGTGGTATTGCTCGATGCCGAAGGGGACGCCGTAACCTTCGGTCTTCCAGTACGGCGGGTCCAGGAAGAAGAGTGTGCCGGGCCGGTCGTACTTCTTGATGCATTGCTGCCAGTCGAGGTTCTCGATGTAACACCTGGCCAGCCTCATGTGGGCCTGGCTCAGGTCCTCCTCGATCCTGGTGAGGTTGAGTCGGGGCGGACTCGTGGTTGCGGTGCCGAAGGTGCGGCGGTTGACCTTCCCTCCGAAGGCCATCTTTTGCAAGTAGAAGAACCTCGCGGCTCTCTGAATATCGGTTAATGTTGCCGGCGGTGTCACGGTGAGCCATTCGAACATCTGCCGGGAGACCAGCGCCCACTTGTACTGCCGAATGAACTCTTCCAGGTGGTGCTGCAGCACTCGGTAGAGGGCGACCAGCTCGCTGCTGAAGTCGTTGAGCACTTCTACCTTTGACGGCTCCTTCATAAAGAACATCGCGGCGCCGCCGCAGAAGGGTTCGCAGTAACAGGTGTGCTTCGGGAACATCGGGAGTATCTCTTTGGCCAGGCGGCGCTTGCCACCTATCCATGGTATTACGGGTTTGTACATTTCGTGAGCCTCGCTGCTTTACAGTTAGCACCAGTTTATGTTAGGCTCCGCCCGCTCTGATCAGAGTGGGAAGCCTCGGTCTGGCTCACAGGCATGTTGTGGGTTGGATGGCTGGGTCATGCTCTAACATGGCCCGGTCGCTTCTCTTTATTTAATCGTGCAGGACGGCGCACATACGGATGTTGCCCAGTATCACAGCTTTAAGTTCTTGTTACCTCCCTCCACTGGCCATTCCAAACCAACTTGAGCACATGGCCAGCCAGCCCCGTCCAATCCCCATTAGGCAGGCTGATGTTTGTGCCCCCGGCACCCAGGTTGTGCTTTACAACAGAAGGAGTGGCCCCGCCTCCCCCAATTATCGTTAACTCCTGGTAAAGACCAGGGTTCAGAATGTCGGTGATGTTGCAACCTAAAGCTGAGGCTGCAATCTCACACACCTCACCTAGGGAGGCATCAATAGTTGTGGCGGCATCGGTCGCAGGATTGAAATTTTTGGTTGTCACCCCTTTGCCCGAAACAGCCCATACAGTGTTTCCCGCTGCATCAGTAACACAAAAGGCTTTGTCTGTGACATTGGAGGCCCTAAAACCTGTCGTGATACTTCCCACGCTCCTCCAGTCTGCATCACCCGTTGCCCTTTTTACACCGGCCACAAACAGATCTTCACCGACAATGAAAGCCCCGCTTGCGTTTGCAGTCCAGAGTTTGCCGGTTGCTGTGCCAGCTGCCCAAGAGCCAGTTTCAACCGAAACATGGGTGATGGTGGCTGTTCTGCCACTGGAGCCTGCCCCGATGATATCTCCAACGGCAATTGGAACGATGCCAGCTGCTGCGTATTCGAGATACACCCGATCAGAGCCCTCAACAGCATATCCGGTATCTATAGAGCCAAAATGAGGAGTTTCATTCTCGTTTCTATCACCTTTGTTTGTTACCAGACTGCCGTATTCATAACCCCTTTCCCCCCAGATGATCTGGCCATATTTTACGACACCACCGATGGCCCCACCTACTGCATTAAGGATTCTGGCCCAGATGGAAAGGCCCTTGCCTGAGACATAAGGAGCCGTTTCATGACTCACCTCAATCTGAATACCGTAGACATGATTTGCCTGATTCCCACCAGTTGCATGTGAGGCCACAACCAGGCCCCAAGGGGTGCCGCCTCCGGTTGCGTAGCAGGCAAAATACCCGGCTGTGGGCTCAGAGGGGCTGCCTGATGAGCTCTCCAGGTAGCTCTGAAAATTGTGAAAGGCAAACTGGTGTGGGGCCTCAGTGGAGAGCTTGGTTTTAACCTGGAATCCGGCTGCGCTGGTGGAGGTCGCCCCCACATCAGCGTGCACATTCAGATCCAGGAGAAATCCGCTTTGCAGGGCGGAATTGCCAGAGGTATAAAGATATCTCCGGTAAAGGCCTAAAGCCAAAGCCTCATTGTGAGTGTCACCTGCCAAAAAGCTGGAGGGCCTGGGAGTGCGGATTGTGTCTGTGACACCAAAGCTAACATCCCCCTTTTCTATCAGCCGATCAGGGATAGGGTTGACGGAGCCTGTGCCATATTTTATGTGGCTCTTAGGGGCGCGCAGATCCACCACGGTGTTATCAAGGCCGGAGGCAAAAGCTTTATCAACAGCTGCCTGATCGTTGGTGACACCATCTTTTGTGACTCCAAACCATGAGCCATGGATTGTGCCGGTAAGCCCTGTTACAGTTTGGTTTATCCCAATGCAACCAGGGGCACCCTGGAATTCGTCGACGATGGCCACAGACCCATCATCATCCAACACACCCCCTGGCAGCATCATGATCTTTGCAGAAAGGGTGGCAGGTACAAGATCCCAGGAGGTGTTAATCACCAGCAGCTTGCCAGCTGCCAAAGCTGCTGCATCGGCAAGGGCCAAAGTGGCATATTGGCTGGCAAAAAGAACACCCTGCAATTTGCCGGAAAGCAGTGCTTTTAACAGCTGATCCTGCTGTTCTCCAGCAAGTTCGGCACCGGCGGCCTCGATAACGGCGACTAACTCCTCCTGCACGTTGTTGAACCAGGATGCTTTTGCTTTAGTACCTTTCTGCCCGCTAGCGGGGTTACCCTCGTGGAAAAGCCCGTCAATGCTTTCTATCCGTTCCATGTACCCTCCGTGTTAAAACTCTAAAAACTCGATAAAGGTATCGGCAGGTTTCAGGTCGTTGAACAGATCCTGCAACACCTCAAAATAGCCGTAACTCAGATACTCACCTGCCTCCGACTCGCCGGCGCGAAAGTAGTAGCCGTTATCGCTTTCCCGGTACCAAACTCGCCAACACCAGTCCGAATCATCATCTCCAAGCTCATCCCCGGCCTCTCCCCATCCAGCCATAAATGGGCGTAGCTCGTCGATGACGATGGTAAAACCTAGCGCTAGCCCCAAACCTACGAAATACGCTAAATCGAGACGGCCCAGATCGCGCATCTTCTGAACGATCCGGTTCCGGCGCAGTTGCAGAGGGTCGTCCAGGGCGGGCGCCAAACCGTAGACACGCTCCCAAGTAGCGAGGGTTTCGTAGGCGGCGGCGGGGGACAACTCGGCTAGCAGCGCCTCTGACGCTTCATCGATGCTGTCAAGGGCACGCCCCTCGACGAAGAGGTCGGCCTCGAACTGACCGTCAAGCCGCGCTGGTATCAATGATTTCAGGGCTTCGCTATGGAACACTGATTTCTCCCGGTCGGATCATCTGGGTAGTGGTCGGCACGATGTTGGCCGCCGGCACGGTGACTACCGCGTCGTCGGCTCCGTTGAGCAGTGCGATATTCACCAGCCGGCTGCGATACAGGACCTGCCCTGGGATGAAGCTGTTCATATAGGCGGCTACATCGGTTGCGATCTGCGGCTTGTTGGCGCCCAGCCCGATGGCGTTAATGGTGACGTCCTGGGTCAGAATGGTTGGCGGCAGCACGCGGGTGTATTTTGCCGTCACCGGACGCTGATCATCGATGTAGGTCTTGACTTCATCGAGCAGATCCTGGTCCGGAATGTCGGAGCCGGTGGTCGTCTTGTCGGCGACGATCACCACGTCGGTGGTGCCCGGCCCCTGCCCCAGGGAGATGCAGTAGGCTGCCGTCACGTTGGTGATCTTCAGCGCCCACTTGACGTAGTCGTACCGGTTGCCGCCTGCAGGTGGGCGACGCAGATAGTCAAGCAGGCGGGCGAGGAGGGCGGCAGGGGCTTCCCCAGGCTTGCGGATGACGCCGCGAAGCCAGGCGTGATGTTCCAGCGCCTCGATGTCGGAGGTGTCCGGAAACGCCTGGTTGGCAATCCACTGCTGATGCTGATGCAGGCCCCAAAGGCTGGAGGCCAGCGCGCTCGCCCGGATGAAGATGAGCGATCCTTTGGAGGTGTCGGCCTCGGGGAACTGGTTCCGATAGTCGGTCAGAATCGCGTTTAACAGTTCATCGAAGGTCTTTTGAAAGGGCATTAAACCACCTCTTTAAATGTCTCGAAGGTCACCTTCTTGCCGTCGGTCTGGGTGGCCTCGACCAAGATCTTCAGCCGGTTCAGGTCCTGGCTGCGATCGCGCTCGACGGTGACCTCGATGAATGTGGCGCGGCCGTTGTCGATGATCCATTGCAGCGCCTCTTTGCAATCCTGGCGGACCAGTCGGGCGTTAGCCTCGGTGTTCTTCATGCGGCCGCGATCGCGCAGGCCGAAACTGGTATCCAGCCACCAGCTCCCCTTTTTGATGGCAAGACTCAGGTAGATGTTGTTGAAGATATCCGTCGCCTTTTCGAAGGTCTGCTCGGCCTGGCCGTTATTCATGACGATGGCGAAGTCCATTTACATCCCCTGGGTGGTCGCGCTGGTGGTGCCGCCGCCGGTGCCGTTCTCCGGGTGAGTGTGGTTGTTGTAGATCTCGCGCATGGTGCCCATGCTGCCGGTCGGGTCGGAGATGGAGACGGCAGAGGAAAGCGCCCCGGATGCCACCAGGGTGGCTGCAAAGGTGGCGGCGCCGGTTACGGCCAGCTCGCCGGTGATTTCGGTCATCGGCGTGTCCAGGATCACTTTGGTCGACGCCACGACGGTGACCTCCGGAGAGGTGATGGTGGCGCTCACGCTGGCGTTGATCTCGGCTACCTTGGTGCTGACGACGACTTTCTCGCCGCCGGTGATCTCGATGATGCGGCCGCGCTTCAGGTGGATCTTGTCACCCTCGTCGGTGTAGAGGGCCACCTCGCCGTTCTCCAGGCTGATGCGGTAACGGCGGTCGTCTGAGGCGACTGCGATGATATTGTTCCCCTCCCGCAAGATAATCAGCTCGGCGCCGGGCAGCGGCCGCGAAGTGTAGCCGTAGTGCTGCAGGTACTCGCGGTTCGAGATGGTCTCGTCGGCGCGGCCGCTTGCGGTAAATCGCTTGATGACTCCCTCTACCACGCTGGTGACTATGCCCCTGATCATGCCACCAACCCCGGTCTACCGAGCTTGAGACGCGTCACGCTGCCCTGGTCTTTGCTCCGCTCAAAGGTGCGGCCGAAGATGAGAAAGTAATCGGAGAGACCGAACTTCTCATCAATGACCAGAGCCAACTCGTTGATGCGGTAGTTTTGGCCGTCCTGCGAATACCCTTGTACGGTATAGTGCAGCTGGTACCCGTCGTGGCGCTGCTTCTCCAACAAGAGCCGCGCATGGAGGGCGGGGCTCTGCGAATCGTTGGTGAGTTTCGTCACGAACGGCTTGTAGAAGGGGAAATCGGCGTCTTCGCGGACGGCCTTCCCATTTACGGCGGCGGCGTTCAGCCCGTGGTCCTGATGTCCTTGCCCTTGGGAGTAAACGGTGACCTTGGAATAGCGGCGGGAGTAATCGACTACCTCTTCGCCGGCAAGTACGTTGTTGCCTGCCCCGCTCTCTAGATGGGCCAACGTGTAGCTGGCGTTGCCCTTGGCTACCGGCCTGCCGAAAACGAACTGAGGACCGGCTTTGGTATACTCCATCCAGAACATGAGCCCGCGGCTCATGGCGTAGCTCCGGAGGACCTCGAATACGGTCATCCCCTGCTCGATGTGGCTGATCTTCTGGGCAGTCTCCAGAAAGGCAATGAGCGGCTGCGATACGGTTTGTTTTTTGCCCCGCCCCTTTCCCACAAAGTTCTTCTGGTACTCAATGGGGATGCGACTGAGGAAAGGAAGCGCTGGGTGACGGCTCGTTTTGCCTATCATCATCTCGGCGAGGTCTTTTACCTTCTTGCCCTCCACCGTGACAAAGTCCTCGGCGTAGCTGTCCACCAGGAGCCCCATCAGGTCCCGGCCGTCCACGCTAAGCCGCGTCCCCCGCTTGGAGTACCCCTTGGCCACCCGGTCGATGATCCCGTCCAGCTCGATAGTATCGTTCACGTACAGCTGGCAGCGCATACCGGCTTTGACGTCAGACTCCGGATTGGAAAGCTCCAGGGAGAAAGCATCATCAGCATTGTAGAGATCGGCTTCGACTCTGTAGGATTCGAAGTTCTCGATGCGCTTGCCGGCTATCTGCAGGTAGACCTTATCGTCCATAGATCTGCACCTCGCCGCTGGTGAAGTTGGGGTTCTTGATGCGGTTGATGCTGGCGATCCGGGCGGCGTAGTTGTAATTCAGGCCGTAGCGGTGGCAGACCAGGTGCAGCGGCATGGGGTTGTCCAGAAGGACGGTGATGATGCGGTCGCGCTCCAGCTTGATGGTGTTGATGTGGCTAAGCAGGCTCCCCGCCATGGCCTTCAGGCTCTCCATGGAGCGGTTCTCGTCGATTGCCGTCTGCAGCATGGTGCGCAGCTTGGCCAGGGAGGCCTCCAGCTCGTTGATGGTGAGGATCGGTTCGGTGGCGGCGGTGGCGCGGTAATTACCCTGGGTGTCGAAGCTCACGGTGGTCTCGCTTTTGCGGACCTGCTGGCGCGACGCCTCGTCTGCCTTGTAAACGCCGGCTATGGTCTGGGCGGCCTGAATGGAAAAGCCAGCGTGCAGATGCTTGCCGAAGCCGGCCTTTGACTCCAGGTCGAGCATGGCCTGCTCCAGGTTGCCCAGGAAGCGGCTGGGCGCTCCCTTGATGGAATCGTTCATAGCCACGTAGCGCTCGATGCAGCGGGCGAGGGAACCGATGACGCGCCCTGGCAGGTTGGTGCCGTAGTTGATGGTGGAGATGATGCCGTTGGCCGGGTTGGCGACATCGAGCAAGGTCCCCTCGGCGGTGCCCACGAAGGTGTCGACCTTCTTCAGGTAGTTCTTGGCGCGCTGGCTGTAGCCCTGGAACTGGGTGTAGATCCCCTGGGCGGGGTCGACGACCTGCTCCAGGATGCCGACCGACTCGGCGCCAAGCTCTGCCCGGACCTCCGCCGCGAAGGCGTCCATCTGTTCTTCCTGGCTGTTGACAACGGCCTCTTCAACTGCCGCTTCCACGTCCTCGTACTCGATGCCCGCCGTGGTGCCGCGCAACTCCTCGATGAAGGTGATGTCGACCTCGGCCGTCATGTCGCGGTCGTCGTGACGGACGCTGAAGGTCTCGATCATCCCCTTGATGGAGCCGTACTGGGGGTGGACCAGCTCGGACAGCTCGGTGCTCTTCAGGTGGTTGATGAAGTCCACATGGTCGGCGTAGGTCATGTGGTCGCCATGGTCCCAGAAATAGCAACGGATGCTTACGCTCCGCGCTTTCTGCCCCATGTTTTCCAGCAGGGCTCCGGCCGTCTTGGGGAACTCATGCCGCACGATCGCGTTCTCGAAGCGGTCGTCGAGGGTCTCGATCTCCAGGTCGTAGCCGTCCAGTTGTGCCGGGTAAAGGTCTTCGGCCATCACATACCCCTGGTGGTGGTCAGGGCGTCAAAGAAGCTGCCCCGGTTGCCGCCGGTCTTGACGGTGGTGTCCATGCTGTTCACCTTGGTGAAGGCGCGGCCGAGTTCGTCAAAGTGGACGTCGACCTGGATCTCGTTTTTCGGGCCAGCGCCCCCACGGCGGCCGCCGATCCCCATCACCTCGTGCTCCTTGCTGCCCCGGCCGAAGGTTTGGCTGTCCCAACCGTTGCGGCGCTGCGAGTCGCTGATCACCTTGGCGACCAGGGGGGCGGCGACTACGGCGGCGGTGACACCAAGGCCTGCAAATCCGGCGAATTTCGCCCCAGTCGGCAAAACACCAGGTGTTACTCCAGGCATCCCGCCTGCAGGCCAGTTGGTGATGAAGACGGGGGTGATGCCGGCAGCGGCTTCGAGCGCCTTGCCCTCGGCTACGCCGATCGCAGTACTCCCCCCTTTTGCCAGCAAGCGGCTGGCCATGGAGCCGATCGCCTTGCCGCCGTAGCGGGCGGTGAGCAGGGTGCCGATGCCCAGGGCGCCGCCACCGAAGAGCATTTCCTTCCCGGAGAGGTCAAGGCCGCCGTTCTTCTTGCTGTCCATGGTCCACTGGATCAGGTCGGCGAGGGTCTTGTTGACCGGCTGGGCAAAGCTGTCGGCGGCCTCGCGCAGGTTGGCCTTGAGTCGGCCGGTCTGGTCGACGGCATTGGCGATCGCGTCCGGGAGGTCGCGCTCCAGAGTGCCGCCGGCGTTGCCGATGTCCTGGGTGAACTGCCGGACCTTACCGAGGGAGTCGCCGGAGAGGAGCGTCCTGATCCCCTTGATGGTGTCGAGGTCCGCCTTGCCGAAGGCCTTCTGGATGAAGAGGGCGCGGGCCTTGTCGGTGCCCAGCTTGTCCCACTGGCCCTTGATGTCCTGGAACACGTCGATTGCGTCGCGGCGGGCGCCCTTGGCGTCGAAGAATTGGACGCCGGTCCCCTTCTGCGCTGCCTTCATATAGTTTAAATTGGTGAAGACGCGCAGGGTGGAGTCGGCCAGGGTGGCGAGCCGCTCCGGGGATTTCTCGACCAGGGAGAGCGCCTCGACGAAAGCGAGGGTGGAGTCGAAGCCCATGCCGGCGGAGGCAGCGTTGACGCCGACTCGGCCGAAGATGTCGGCGAGGTTTTGCAGCTCGGCGTTCCCCTGCCGCCCGGCTACGGTCATCTTGTCTAAAAGCTCCAGCGCCTTGCCCGGCTTTTCCAGGTCGATGTTGAAGGCGGTGGCGCCGACAGTGAGGCCACCGGCCAGGACGTTGCCCTGGGCGCCGGTGACGGCCTGGGCGATGTTGATGCCCTTGGTGGACTCGAGTGCTGCCTTCCAAGACTGGCCGGAGGCGATCAGGTTGTCGAAGCCGTCCTTGAGCCCTTCTACCTGCTGGCCGGTGTCTTTGGACATGAGGAAGAATTCGCGGCGCAGGCCCTTGACCATCTCCTGCCCTTCGCCTGCGGTCTGCCGCACCTGGACCAGCCCCTTGTCCAGCCGGGCCGACTGGGTGAGCTGCTGCATGGCGCCGATGGTGACGCCGATGCCGGCTAGCTTGCCCTGCAGGGTGCCGAAGGTGCCTTTGAGGGCATCGAGCTCGCGCTTGGCTCCTTGGGTGAAGCGGGTGACGGAGGTGCTTGACTCCTTCATCTCGCGCTTCAGGCCGCTGGCGTTTGCCATTATTTGCAGGAACAGCTTCATGTCCATCGGGGGCTCCGGGTGCTGATCAGGGGCTACTTCTTTTTCTTCTTGCCCCGCACCTTGTACTTCTTGGGGCGGTCGGGGTTCAGGATCTCGTCGTAGGCGATCAGGTAGGCATCGCCTTCGTCAATGGCCATGGCGTCGATCTCAGGCCGGGTCAGTCCCAGCTTCAGCAGCGCGAGCTCTTTCTTCCGCTGCGGCTTGTGCCGCGCTTCGAAAGTTGGACCGCTGCCGCTCCAGGGAATAGATCTGCCCGGTCAGCTCGGCGCTGTCCAGGGCGCTCAGGTCGAGGACCTGCTCCGGGGTGACCTTGTCGAGGCCGTCGACACTCAGCCGCTTGGCAACGAGGCAAGCGGAGTAGTAGACCTCGTCGTTGATGAGGTCCTTGTCTATGTCCTGGTCGTGGGCGATCTCCAGGGTGGTCCGGAAGGTTTGCTCGACCAGGGTGAAATCGCGCAGGATGCGGCCGTCTTCGGTGATGATGCCTTCGGTGAAGGTACCGGTTATCTGCATGGCTTACTCCTTCACCCGGTTGGCGGCGATGAACTTGATGTCCTTGGTGGTTTCCTTCTGGCCGTCTGACTTGACGGCGCCTATCTCCAGGACGGAAACGCCGGTGAAGGTGACGCGGGTGCCGTTTTCGTAGTCGACGACGAAGGTGCCATCCTGGACGTTTTCAAAGTCGAACTCGGGCTTGTTCCGGGGGATGACGTAGCCGACGGTAAAGCCGTACTGGGGGGTGACGCCCATGACGCCGGTCTTCTTCATCAGCTTGACTGCGGCGCGCAGGACCCTGGGATCTTCCTCAAAGGTCTGGAAGTCGTCTATCTCCTGGCCGTTGCATTCCAGGGAGACGGTGGAAACGTATTCGTCCATGGTTTAAACCTCCGTTTAATGATTGTTAAAGCAGCAGATCGATGCGGGCGGCAAAGACGTGCAAACCGTTCACGACATCGGTCGGGATCTTGGCGTCGAGCCGGTTCGGGTCCTGGAGGTCGCGCTCGACGATCAGCCCGGGCAGGTTCGCACTCACTTCCTCGACGATCTCCAGATCCTCCAGCTTCTTGAGTACGTCGATCAGCTCGCTTCGCACCTTGGGCGGGGTCTTGCTGGAGAGCTTCTCCCGGGGAAAGCGCAGGGCGATGCGATCGCGACAGGCTTTCCTCACGTAGTCCAGGGTGCGGATGGTGGTGAGATCCAGGAGGCTGATGTCGTCTATGTTCTGCGCGTCCTTCAGGTACGTGGTGACGGCGCGAACGATCTGGACGACTTCGCCGGGGCCGACTTCCAGCGGCAGGGTGCCGTTGTTCAGGCAGTTCTCCTGCTCGGTGCGGCTGAGGCGCTGCGTGACGTCGGGGGCGGCGATGCCGGTGAGAGCCAGGGTGTTGAGCGGCCGCGCCGGGTCTTCCTCAAAGGCGATGACTGCAGCCAGGGCGGCGGCGACTTCGTAGCTGGGGCTTTTGGTCCCGCGCAGGAACGCGCCGGCGATGCGGCCGCTGTTGATGGAGGCCGAAAGCGTAGTCGCGGTGGCGAGCGCCGAGTCGATGGCATAGATGCCGATGCCGGGGCGCTGCTCCATGGGGCCGGATACGGAGTCCAAATGCGTTTTCAGCGCGCCGATCGCGGTGGCGTCGACGTAGGGGATGGCGATGATGTGGTACTGCTCGGCGAAGACTTTGGCGTAGGCGGTGGCCGTGTCCGGATCGGTGGCACCGGCGGCCATGGCGACGACTGCGGAGGCTACGCCGGCGGCGGTGACTTCGGTGACCAGGTCGACCAGGTTGCCGATGGTGCCTTTGTGCCTGGCGGTCAGGGTGATGACGGCCTCGGCCACGGCGGCGGTGACGGGCAGGTCCGCGTACTTGTCGATCTCGGCCTTCAAGGCGGCGGCGATGGCGTTGGCTGCGGCTCCGGTGGCGATGGCCATCTCGATGCGGCGGTTGCCGACGAAGAGACGGATCACGCCGGGGCCGGTGGCCGGGCCGGTGATGGTGATGGTGCCGGTGGCGGCTGCGCCGGCGCCGTTGTCGTCCAGGGCGCAGACGGTGAGTTGCAGGTAGGGGTTGGCCTTGATCGCGGCGCGGCACATGAGGTGCGCGTTGGAGCCGTTGCCGAAGTAGGTGGCGGCCTCGGCGTCGCTGAAGACGTTGGTCGGGACCAGGGCGGCGACGGTGCCGGCGACCAGGCGCTGTGCGATGATGAGCATCTTCTGCAGGTTGGCAGGCAGTGTCCGGACGGCGAGGCGCGTGTTGAACTCGAAGTACTTGCCGGGCTTCCGGATGCTGCTGGGGATCGCGTCGAAGCTGATGTTTTTCGATGGCATTACTGATCACCTCCTGATTTCTTTTTGCCGAGTCGAGCTTCGACCAGGGAGCCGTCGTCCAGCAGGCGGCGGTAATAGGTGGTATCCGGGACGTCGAGGGGCTCGGCGTCGGTGACGTACTCCCGAGGGTTGGTCTCCATCGGGGTGCGGGTGCCGGGGGCTGATAGGACTAGCATGTGATCCTCCTGTTGAAATTGGTCATTTGCCGTTTCACCCCTTTGGCAGATCCGGCAGGTCTATGGTGTCGGTGGCGTCGACTACGGCGTCGCCGGGCTTGAGCAGATAGGAGAGGCCGACGGTGAGCAGGTCGGTGACTACTTCGTCGTCCTGTTTTTCTATGTGATACGCGGTGGTGAATTCGATCAGGTACTCGATCACCCCGGCCGTGTATTTTTCCTCGTTGGTTACGTCTTTAAAGCTTTTGGGTTGCAGTTCTTTTATGCCCAGGTTGAGCTTTTGACCGACCAGCAGCAGGATGATCCCCTCACAAAGAGGGTTGATGCCGTTGCGGCGAGCCTCCTCTGACTGCATATTTTTGAACTTGACCAGGACGCTTACGGTTACGTTCTGGCGCCAGCTGGTTCTGGTCACACTCTCGAATGTCCCCTCCAGACAGGCGACGGCCACGGCGTTAGCGGTAAGGAGTTGCCGGGTGTCTTTCTGGTTGCCGCCGGTCTTGAGCTCGGCGATCCGCGTGGTGATCCTGGTGAGGACAGCCTCCTCGATGGCCGTGATCATCTACAGCCCTCTCATTTTGTCACGCCCGAAAAGCCTGGGGCTACTGGTGATAACTGGGCTCTGCTGCGGCTGGACTGGCGCTGTGTCTGCTACTTCTCCGAGTTTGACGATCCCCCGTGAGATGCTCTTTAGAAGGTCTATAGAGTTCTTCTGATTTGCTGCCCGCACCTCGGGCATGGTCTCCACCCGCCGAGCGTAGAGGTTGTAGATCGCCAGGTGCGCGGAGATCTTCTTGACGATGGCGGGCACCACGACAAAGGGGACGGCGTACTTGACACTGCAGTAGCCGTCTATCTCGCTGTCGGCGCTGGCGATCGCTTCGGTGATGTAACCGGCTGCGGCCTCGGCGGCCGGAGCAAGGGCAGGATCTACCTCCGCTTCCGGATCCGGGTCGGGCTCGGGGGGCTCGCCGCCGGCAAGGGCTGCGACGATCATTTCCATGGTGATGCCGACCTGGTCGTCATCGGTGAGCTGGATGATGGTCTCGGCCGGGATCTGCTTTTTGATGTCGTCGAGCATGCAGTACATGGGGACCTCTTAAAAGGGGGCGGCCGGTCGGGCCGCCCCTGGGGTTTTACCTCTGACTGGTCGGACTATTCCGACTGGTCGGACTTCTCGGGCTGCTCGAGCTTGCTTGCGGCGGCCAGCTCGGCGCCTCTTTTGGCGATGGCGTCCAGGACGCCTTTGCGGTCTTCGCCCTCGGCAAAGGTGTTCAGTTCTTCGAGGGTCGTGGCTGCCAGGACCAGAGCCACGGTGTCGGGTACGTTGAGGCGTTTGGACTGCTCGGACTTGCCGCCCTGCCCGGCGCCGCCATCTACAACCTGGACTACCAGCATCGGCTCGGCCTGCAGGATCTTCAGCTGTTCGGCGGTGAAGCGATTGTCGGGGTACTGGGTGGTGCTCTTGGGGTGGGCTACCCCGCAGCGGCGAAAGCCGTCCCGCTTGCTGGTGATCTGGATCATGGCGTCACTCCTCCCCGGGTCAGTTCGGTGCAGACGGTGTATTCCGCTCCAGTGGCCGAGTAGGGTTTAAAGACGATGGTGGTCATGTCTTTGTTGAGGCCGATGCAGTCGCCGGTGCCGGGCATGTAGGCGGTGTTGCTCCCCAGGTGCCGCTTGATACGGATGGCGGCGTGGTTGCTGCCGCTGGCGTCCCAGCAGAGCTGGCTGTAGCCGGCGACGGTGACGGTGGCGATGGTCCCTTTGGTGGTGGTGGCCGTGCTGCAGGCGCTGGCCGGCGGGTATGGGGAGGAGGTCTGGATGAATTCGCCGTTGGGGCCTTTGACCAGCTTGCCGGCCGGGGCGGCGGTGGTGACGACCGGGGCCAGCAGGGCGAGCACCAGGAGCATGATAAAGAAGCTGAAGCTGTGAGTTTTCAAGTTGACTCCTTCGAGGGAGGCTGAGCCTCCCCCTTTACTGGAAATTGATGGTTACGGCAGCCAGGGGCAGATGAGCAGGTCGACCCGCTGGTAGTTGATGTTGCTGTCGCCGCCGTTGATCAGCTGGGCCTCGACGACCTTCTTGCCGGCGCTGGCGTTGCTGGCTCCGACTACGAGCAGGTTGGGCATGATGCCGAGAGGCCGGTTGCCGTCGCCCTTGAAGGCGCCCATGGCGTTGTAGGCTGCTTCGAAGTTGGCTGCGTCGAGCTCCAACTTGGAACCGAAGGCCATCTGCCAGAAACCGAAACCGACGTTGCAGCGGCAGTCGACGCCGTAGATGTACTCTTTGCGCATGAAGACGTTGGTGTCGTTCTCCGCGTCCATGGCGACGAAGTTGGGCTTCTCGCGCTCTTGGTAGATGATCGGCTTGAGCGGACGACGGGTGTCCAGGAGGTACCAGGGAGCAGCGGCGCCAGCCTGTACGTTAGATACACTCTGCGCTTCACCGTTTTCATCCAGGACGGGATGGTCGGTATCTAAGAAGTTCTGGCCGTCGTAGCAGGCGGTGGTGAAGCCGGCGGCGAGCAGGGCAAAGACGAGCCGGTCGGGGTGCTCGGTGCAGTTCTGGCCGAGCATCTCGAAGAGCGGGGAATAGATGCCGAACTGGTCGTCTTTGATGTTGTCGCGGTTGACGCCGACGGTCGACTCGAACGGTTTGTTCTTGATGCTGTAGCTGTGCAGGGCAAGGTTCTGGATCTGGCGATCGCCGACCCACTCGCGCATGCCGGGGATCTGGCCGAGCCAGCCGTAGTCCTCAGTACCGGTGGACGAAGGTACCAGGGTGGCGACCTTGTTCCACTGGGGAGTGCTCCCCGTAAAGCCTTTCTGGAATGCCGCCTTGAAGGCTCGAAACAGAATGGCGAGGTTGGCGCCGTTGATGATCATGGATGTATCCTCCTGTTAAAGGTTGGTTAAAGGGTTATTCAAACCTGACCCAGACACCGGCTGCGTCAACGTCCTCGATGATGCCGGCCACGGACTGGGTGTTGCCGCCGGCGTTGGTTTTGCTGACGGTCTGATCGTCTTCGATGTAGCAGGTGTTGCCGATGTCGGCCTTGGCTGCGGGATCGCCGACGGAGTTGGCGAAATGGAAAACGCCTTTCTCAATGGGAACCTGCAGTGCATCGGCAAGGCCGCCGGTGTTGTCGACGGTTTCCATGGCGCGGCCCATGCCGAGCAGCGTGGTGGCGGTTGCGCCGGGGGTAGCGTTGCCGCTGGCGTCGCGGGCGACCAGGGAGCCGGCAAAGATCTTCTTGTTTGCGGCGATGCCAAGGCTGAGGCGGTCGCCGGTGCGGCGCTTGGTGTTTCTCTCTGCGGTGAGTGCTGACATATCTGCCTCCGGTAAAGGGTTTTAGGGTTGGCGGGTTACTTGTTGGCCTTGATGTAGTCTTCCTCGCTGATGTTCATTGCGAGGCAGAGGGACTTCTCTTCGGCGTTGAGAGCTACACCATCGGCCAGCTTCTTGTTGTCCAGGCCGGTGTCGGCGGCGACCACCGGGGCTACTTGGGCAAAGGCCTTGAAGCGGTCCAGGCCACCTTTCTCCCTGCAGGCTGCGACGTGGTACTCCTTGGTCGCCGGGGTGATCTTGCCGGCTGCCAGTGCCGCGTCGATCTCGGTGTTGATGGCGGTCTCCAGGTTGGCGGTCTCGATGGCGGTGATCTTGCCCTCGGCGGTGGTGACGCGGTTCATCGCGGTGTCGTAGTCGGCCCTGGGGACGAACAGGTTGAGAGGCGGGTTCTTTGCCTGGTTCAGGGCGATGGCGTGGTCGGACTTCAGGGTGATGACATGGTTGATGGCCATGTCCTCGGTAGTGGTCTCGGGCAGGGCGAGTGCCACCAGCAGCTTTTTGAGCATGTTGGACTCCTTTTCATGATTTAACGCATCGAGGTGAAGGTTCGGTTGATTGGTCAGGCCGCAGGAGACGATCCGGAAGATGCGGTTGGTTTCTATTTCAAAGTGGAAGACGGGGCTGATATACCGGTTCTCCCGGCTGATCACGGTGGCGGCGCCCTTGCCGGTCCACTCGACTCGGCCCCATATGGAACCGGCACGCAGCTCCATTTCCTTGATCCAGCCGGCGGCGGGGGCTGCCTCGCCTTTGGGCGCCTTGAGCTGGGTGCTGTGCTCCCAGTCGATAGGGAGGTCTTTCCCGTCGGCGGCAAAGGCGGCAAGGATGTTCTCGGGCCGGTCGTTGATCCAGGTGCGACCGTCGCGACCGGTGATGATCTGGCCAGCGGGAAGCAGCTGGATCCACTCCGGGGCCTCGGGGGCGGCGACGATCTCGAAGTTGAGGGCCATGCACGGGGGTTGCTGCTCAGCGCAAAGGGCCTGGGCTATGGCGAGACCGACGCCGGGGCTGCCTTCTACAATCAAAATTCTCATCCTTCCTCCGCTGTGCGTATTCGCACAGTAACCCTTTGTTGAGACGAATTCTTTTGAGGCGCTTCAAAAAACATCAGCGACCTGTTTTGCAACCGCATTAAAACCCCATTTAAAAATCGCTGCAGCGGCCTTGGCGACTCCGGCGCGTACCTCTTTGCCCCCTAACCTGCTGTAGGGCAAATTTGGCGCCCTCAACGGGTGATGAAGTCTTTGGTGATCTCGATGATCTCGGTCCGGTCTTCGGCGCTGAACCCGAGGAACTCCCTGGCCGGCAGTTTTGGGTTGAAGGTGTGGGCTTTTACCTGCGCCCAGACCGGAAACTTCAGGGGTTTGCCAAAGGCTGTTTTGACCAGGCGCTTGTGCGCCGGGACGTGCAGGTCCTTGTCTATGCCGAACTGATGCGGGGCAGCGTAGATCTTGTCGGTGCCGACTCGCAGGCCGTTGTTCCGGACGGCGTAGATGATGCTGTCGCGCAGGCCGCTCGATTCGGTAAGGATCTTCGTGTGCTTCTTCCTGTCCTTGGTCGACTGCTTCAGCGCCGCCCATTTGACGCCGGCCGGGTCTTCTTCTTTGGTGAAGCGCCCCTGGGTGGACTCGACCAGGTACTCGCCGATGTTCGCCAGGCAGGGGTGCAGGTCGCCTGCTTTTTTCTCCAGGCGCTGCAGCTCGCGCTGGATGGCGCGGTCGTCGATCTTGCTTAGGACGGTGAAGGCGCCGGCCATGGTCAGGGCTCCTCGGACTGAGCGGACGTATCCGACTGATGGTTCATCATAGGCCGGCCTCGGCTCTTACCAGGTCCTGCAGGTCTTTGGGGACGCCGGCTATCATGCCCTTCAGGATGCGCTCGCGATCTTTCGCCGGGGCGCGGCCGGGAGTGTAGTTCCAGCCGGGGTCGATGCCGTTGGGTATCTCCTGCAGCTCGCCGGTCTTCTTGTTGAGCCACTCGTAGGTGCCGTCGTCGGGGCGCTTGCTCATGACCAGGTCGCGGCGCTTCATGTCGCGATCGCTCAGGGCGACCACCCGGCACTTGCAGCCCCAGCCGTTGGGGGTGAAGTGGGTCAACCACCAGGGATCATTCGCCGGGAGGACGGTGCCGCTCCAGGACTGGTGCGGGGGGCGCGGCCTGATGCTGTCGCCGTGCTGGTAAAGCCAGTTGGGACGGTAGGCCAGCACGTCGGGATCGGTCATCTGCTGGAAGCGGCCGGCCTGGTAGGCGCTCCGGATGTTGGTGCTGTAGATGACTTCGCTGCGCCAGCCGCGCGCGCCTTTGTAGCTCCAGCCGTGCTTGGCGACGATGTTGTCGAACTCTTTGCGGAAGGTTTCGAGGGTGGTGCCCTCGGCGATCGCGGTGTCGATGGCGCCCTGGAAGTCGGTGAGCAACTCGGCCTTGGTGGCGCCGGCTACCATGAAGCCCATGTCGTGCTCTTCCTGCAGGAGATCGTTCCAGCGCTCTGTGGGGATCTTGACCTTGGAGCGAAAGAAGGTGATGGCCTCTTCAAAGGGGAGGTTGCCCCAGTCGGCTTTAGTCGCCATCGGCTACCTCGGCGCGGCCTGCCAGGTTGGCGCTGGTCAGGGCGGTGGCCAGCAACTCGCCCATGGTGGCGCTGTTCATCTGCGGGTACAGGGCGAAGAGTTGGTCGCGAATCTCCTCGAGGCTTTCGGCGGTCATCACCAGCTGGCGCACCTGGTCGATCATGGCGTCCATCGCTTTGGCCGCTTCGTTGCCGAGTCGGTGGGCGAAGTCGTCGGCCACGTCGGGTGCGGCGGCGCCTTCCTGGTTCAGGGCGGTGCTGCAGTGCGGGCAGCTGCAGGCCTGGTGGTTTAGGGCGGCGCCCTTCTCCGGGGGTGTTTGCACGCCGGCCGGCGCTCCCAGAAGATCCTCGGGCTTGGCCTTGGGGTCGGGATCCGGCAGGTTGAGCCGGTCGCGTATCACGCTCTGCTCGACCTTGAGCCCCAGGGGAACCAGCTTGTCCAGGGCGTTGGTAAGGGCGGCGATGTCCTCGGGCTTCTTAATGTAGAGCTGAAGGGTCGGGTAGACGTCCTGGTGGCCGAAGTTGAGGTCGACGAAGGGCTTGACCAGGTGCAGGTTGAGCGTCTCCTCCAGCTGCTCGGCGTCGCTCTCGGTGATGTCGCCACGCACTTCGTCGTGGACTTTGGCCTGGGCCTGGCTGGAGCCGTCGTCGGCGGTCATGGTCTGGCCGAGGACGGCCTTGCTGGTCTGCTTGTCGACCCACTCCGCGAGCCCCTGGAAAAGCTTTTCTCCGCCGGTGGCCTGGGCGGCCTTCTCGAACTCGATCTTCATGCTCTCGGGGAGTACTGCGGCGGCATCGCTCCCAAGGTTGGCGACGGCGGTCTTAAGGACCTGAATATCTTCGGGGAGGGCGTTGGTGCCGTACTTGCCGACGCGCAGCGGCATTCCGAAGATCTCCACGAAGGCAAGCCAATCCTTGAAGTTGTACATCTTGGCCATGTAGGACCAGGCGACCAGGCGGGCGAGGCCGCCGCGGATCGGGATGCCGCTCTTCAACTTGGGGAAGTGGACGATGAATTTGTAGGGCGGCAGCTCGACGCCCTCCAGCATGTTCGATTCATCGAGCAGGCGCAGTTCTGTGCGGGTCACCCGGTCGAAGGTGAAGAAGCGGGGATCGCGCCATTTGTACGCACGGGGGAACCACCGTTTGCCGCCCTTGTCCCAGTCGATCTCTACGGCCGAGTAGCCTTTGCCCAGAGCGTCGAGCAGGTCTTCCTTCAGGGCCTTGTAGCCGGCGCGTTTGATCAGCTCGCGCACGGCATCGGCAATTTCAATGTCCTTTGCTGAGTCGCTGGCGGCTTCGATCTGGGTGGGGAGCTTGGCGACGGCGCGCTTACGGGTAGCGAGCACGCTGGCGTAGTGGGGCTCCTTCTCCTCCATCTCCTCTGCGAGGGTCAGGTAATCGTGGGGGTCGCCGTCGACGGCGCGCTGCAGCAGACTGGCGAGGCGCTCGGGGGTGATGCCGGAGGCGACGGTATTGGTGAACAGGGTGCGGATGCCGGTGAGGCTCGGGGCGGCGAACTCACGCACCAGATCCTGCTTTTTTATAGGCCTGTTGAAGGCGTCGTAAAGGGTGACTTCGGGCATTACCATGCTCCTTTGGTTCGGCCGAAACCGGCGGTCAGCTTGATCGGCCGGGGGAGGTCCTTGATGGTGTCGGCATTGATGCGGTGGTGCTCGTAGACCGTGATACCATCCTGCCGGGTGGCAAAGTGGCCCATGGCCAGCATGATGGCGCCGTCGCCGTGCCTCTTGAATGCTGCGTCCTTGGTGTCCTGCTGCCGGAGCTTCGGCAGCTTGATGATGCCGTCGATCAGCTCCAGGGCGCGCAAGTCATTCAGGATGTCGGCATCCCTGGGAACGTCCATCATGTCGTCTTCAAATGCCCTTTGAAACGGCACCATGTTCTCCCGGTACCAGGAGTCATTGATCATCACCTGGAAGATGCGATTCATGCCGTACTTCTCAGCGGTGTACTCCGCTATGGTGGCGCCGTTGCCGGTGGCGTCCATTGCGCCGGCTACAAAGCGAGGCAACCGGTCGATGATGTACCAGATGATCTGCGTCTGGTGCCGGGTCGGGACGTTGTGCATCTCCAAGATGAAGGGGACCTTGCGGGTCAGATCCTGCTCGATGGTCATTGGACCGAAGACGGCGAAGTCGCCGTGGCGCGCGTAGTCGGAGCCGAAGTAATGGCAGCGGGTTTTGTCCAGGAGCGCGAGGCACGGGTCGACGTTGATGCGTATCCACTCGGCGATCCATGAGTCCCGGTAGGCCATGTCCTTCATGGCGAATTCGGTGCTGAGCGCCAGCCGGATCACAGGGCGCACTTCCTTCATGGCGCGCTCGACCAGGATGCCGGGGATCGCGACGCCGGAGCCTTCCCGAGGAATGGCGTCAAGCTCCTCCTTCATGGCTGCGGTGTTGGTGCCGTAGCCTTTGCGGATCTTCTCGTACCAGGCCGTTTGCGCCTCGGCGGTCCAGGGCAGGCCCTTGGTGAGGCAGACGCGCTTGTAGAGCCCGTTGTCGACGGCATCGTCGAAGGTGCAGTGGAACACCTTGTAGGAGTTCAGGCCGGCGCGGGCATCCTTGATGAGCTGGTTGAACGGGTTCTTCTGGCCGTTGTGGGTGGAGATGATCCTGATCTTGCCGCCCCAGATGAGGAGCGCGGTACAGGCGTCGATGACGGCCTGCACGGCCTTGTGGAACGCAGCCTCGTCGATGTTGACGATCCCCTGGAGACCACGGATGTTTGCCGGGTTGCTGGAGAGTGCGACGACCTGGAAGCCGGAGGCGAACCTGATCCTGTAGGAGGTGATGTGCTTGGAGGTGCCATCGTCCTGCTGGTCCTCGAAAAGGAACACCTCGATGCCGTTCCAGCCGTCGGCCATAGCCATGGCCATTACCTTGGCCATCTTGGCGACGTAGCCGATGAATTCGAGGCCCTTCTCCTTTGTGTCGCCGATGTAGTAGACATTGTCACCGCCGGCCATCTTGTTGCTGGAGGCGGTGATGGAGTCGTCCAGGGCGGTGGCGTAGGTGATGCCGGTACGCCGTCCCTTCTCCGCGACGTTCAGGTCGAACTCGTGGATCTGCTTGATCCACTCTCGCTGGTGCTTCATCAGCACGCCTTCGGCAAGCGGGTCCATGGTGTCGGGGATCTCGCGCACCGAGGCCGGCAGCTCCGGGGAGTTCAGGTCGATGATCCTTATGACGTCGCCGGGCTGGCTCATTGGACTCCCAAGACTTGCTGGCGCCAGAAGGCGGCTTGCTCTGCGTTCATACCCTGCTGCACGGCGGCTTTCTCGACTACGTCTGCCACATCGGTGATGGCCTGCTTGCGGATCTCCGCCTCGCGCTTCAGGTTGAGGTTGGCGGCCTGCTCGGTGCGCTGAAGGATAAGGGCAAAGTTTTTCATTTGGCCAAGGCTGGCGTCCAGATCTACAGGGCCATCGGTCGGCATCTGCCCCATAACTT
>Ga0209518_1001845_pt1 | contig 21393 bp, 16 predicted proteins | sample RifGroB1_FD_183993 | JGI IMG/M metagenome (GOLD analysis project Ga0209518, IMG submission 183993) | Groundwater microbial communities from Rifle, Colorado, USA - Groundwater B1 (SPAdes) (version 2) | ecosystem: Environmental > Aquatic > Deep subsurface > Groundwater | place: Rifle, Colorado...
GTGATTTTTGAAGTTCCCAATATTTGATGTAGGATATGGGAAACCTTAATGCTGAAAATAGTGAAAATACGAAACCGGGGAAACCATCAACATAACCACGATGTCTTAAATAAGTTGATAAAAACCAGATTTTTGGTTTTAGGCAAAAATAGTTTAAAAAGTTAATAAAGTTCAGGGGTAATTTTTCTTCCTGATATTTTTTTGCTAAAAGGGTTGTATAACGATTATGTCGTAAAAGATAACGGGAAAAAGTGGGATCGGCGTAATGTAAAAGGTCGTTTTTTAAGGTACCAACCGGAAATTCTACTTTGGCTTGTTCGTGAACGTCTATACAGGGGAGTCTGCCCTTACCATTTTTATATAGACGGAGAGTCGGATCGGGATATTGTCCCCCCTTTTTAAGAAAGGTACCTAAAAAAAAGTTTTGTCGATTGATCCAAAAACCATTTTCAATAATTTCATCGGGACTTTTAGATAAAATATTTTGAATTTCATTGGCAAGTTTGGGGGAAACAACTTCATCGGCATCGAGTTGAAGAATCCAGTGACTTTTACAGGCATCAATAGCAATATTTTTATTGATGTGAAACAGAGGCTTATTAACAGTTTTGATTATTTTAACTTTATTGTATTTAGAGGCAATTTCAATGGTGTTGTCTGACGAATTTCCATCGGCCATTACAATTTCATCTACCCAGGAATGTACTGAATCAAGACAGCGTTTAATATTATTTTCTTCGTTAAAAGTAGCTATGGCGACTGAGATAGTGGATTTATTCATGTTTATAATAAATTTTAAAGGCTGGTTGATGATTTGGAAAGTAAATGATATAGGTTGGGGCGATAGGAATTTCTTCATCTGAGGCGACTATTACACTATTTTCCGGCATATCTTCCCAAGTGATATTTTGAAAATAATAATTGCCAAAGTGGGTGACTGTAGAAAATCCAAATTGATCCGGAGTTGTGAGTTTAATTTCTTTTTGAATTAGATGGGGAGGATATTTGGTATAGAATAATATCATAATATAGGGCTGATCATATTTGTTGGTGATATAAACAGGGTCGGTGGTGGGGTTTTTTTGAAAATAATTTACTAATTGAGAAAAGCCATAATTCCAGGCTTGAGGATAACGCGAAGGTGAATGGATAAAATAAGAGTCAAGATAAAAAATTACAGATATAATTATTATAAAAATAACGATTAAATAGGATAAATATTTTAATATGTCGCTAGAGAGACGGGAAATATAGATAAGAGTGTGATATAGACCTAGAGAAATAAAAAGTGATAGAGGGATGACAAGAGGCAGGGATCGAAGCGCTGAGGGAGCCTGAAAAGTAAGTGAGGAAGCCAGGGGGGCAAAAATTAACCAAAAGATAAAAATTTGTTTTGATTTTATATCGAGTAATTTGGTTTTTATAAAAGAAAAAAGACCAATTAAAAGAAATAATAATTGGTAAAGATAAAATTGTCCCATTTCCGGGGATTTAGAACGAGGAACTTCGTCGCCGGTTAAAAAAAGAAAGTTTAAGTCAAAATGAGAAAAGTATTTTTGAGCCCAGGAAATAGTATAAAGTAGGCGTTTGTTGTGAATTATTCTATAAAATAAGTCAGTGGAAGCATCCTGGTTGATAAGTTCATTGGCACGCCAAATAGGTCCCTGGTCTGCGGTTAGTCCAACACCGCCGAAACGGGTAGTGCCACCATTGTTTATAAAAGAGAACAAAACGGGTATTGAAATCAAAACGGTAAATAGTATGGGTAAAAATAGTTGACGGAAATTTTTATAAAAAGTTTTGAAATAAATAGAAAAAAGAATTAGACCCAGCAAAGGGGCAAATATTCTAGTTGAATGATAAATATAAAGAGTAGATGAAAAAGAAATTAAAAATAAGGTAAAGTATTTGACAGAAAATTTAGGGGGTTGGATGGATTTAAGAAAGAAATAAGTACCGATTATGATCAAACTTAAGGCGGTGTTGGATTCCCAGGCTCCACGACTAAAATGTATATGCCAGGGTGAAATGCTTAAAACAAAAATTGAAATTAGGGAAAGTTTTTGGTTTGATGAAATTAAAAAAATAATTTTATAAAAGAGAAAAATGGCAAGGAGGGACAATATTAGATTGGGTAAACGAACCGCCAGAGGTGTGAGTCCGAGTAACTTGACGAAAGGTAAGGCTAAATAAAAGTATCCACCCGGTTTAAAATCGCCAAAGGATTTGAAGTGAATGGGAAAAAGATTGCCGTGTTCATCATTTCCGGTTTCTATTAGCGAATAGGCGTTGTAGGCAATAGCGGCTTCATCAGGGTTTAGAGGCGGGAAGCTGTCAATTCGGAAAGCTCTCAAAGATAAGGCTAAAAAAAGAATTAGTATTAAAGGTAAGTGTTTAATTAGTTTGATAGGCATAAAAAGTGGAAATATTGTTAATGGGACTAAGGGGAATAAACTCAGAAAAATCGGGGGTTTGGTCTATCCCCTGTCGTAAAATTTCATCATAAGAAAAAATAGAAAGAGTATTTGGAGTTTCTTTAATTGAGTTAAAATTAGGAGAATCGAAGCGGATATTGTCGATTTGATTGATTTGGCCGGTGTCACCAGAGATGCTTTCAGTAAGGAAGGCTTGTGATTGATATTTGGAGGGAGAATATTTTGAATAAAAAAGATAGTAAATATATGGTTGACCGTAAAAATTGGTAAAAATTATATTTTGATAGGAATTTTGATTAGTAGTTAAATAATCCATAGCTTGTTTGTAGCCATATAGATTTTCATTGGGTGATTTTTTGACTAAATGATTTAAATAAAGTTCGGAGTAATAGAAAAAGGAAATAAAATAGCTAAAAAATATTAAAAAGCCAACTAAAAAATTAAGAAATTTTATTTTTTTAGTTTCAAAAAATTTATATGTTTGGGCAATACCCAGGGAAGCAAAATAAATTAAAGGAAGTGAAAATGACATTGAACGGACAGATTGTACAGAATCACGGGTAAGGGCTGCCGGAATTGGGGCAATAAAAAGCCAGATTAAAAAAAAGATAGAAAGTTTTCTTTCATTTTTGGAAGGAAGGGCAAAGGTGGAAAAAATTCCAATGACTAAAAAAATTAGAGAGGGATAAAGAAGGACGCCAATATAGGGGGCAGAGTGACGGGGGCTTTGCCAGTCACCTTCAAAAGCAAGAAATTTGGGAGAGAAATGATTAAAGTATCGAAGAGAAAGGCTTTGAATGTAGTAAATAATGGGGTTATGAAATATTTGATAATCAGTGTATCCGGATTCATTAATAATAGTTTGAACTTCTGACTCTGATCGAGGGTAAGAGGAAAGGCTGACTACTTTTAGGCGATTGGCGTTTTGATTAAAAAGAAGGCCAAAAATTATAGGTAAACTAAAAATAATTAAGGGAAAGATAAAAAAGAGAGAATAATTTTTGAGATGTGTTTTTAAAATAACTTTGAAATTTAAAAAGAATAGGGTTGATATCAGAAGTAAACTAATCATTTTTCCAGCTTGATAGGTATAAAGCGTAAGTCCAAAGACTAATGAGGAAAATAGTAAAAATTTTGCTGATTTGGAATTTAAATATTTAAAGAAAAAATAAGAAGCCAGAATTAATTCAAAGGTTAAGATATTGGTTTCCCAGGCTCCACGGGAAAAATGAATATTGTAGGGATTAAATGTTATTAAAATAGCTGTGAGATAAGGTAAATATTTTGACTTGGAAGATATTTCTTTTATTAAAAAATAAAAAATTATTGGAATTAGGCTACCCAAAAGAATGGATGGTAGACGTACAGAAAGAGGGTTTAGACCGAGGAGGGCTACAAAAGGAACGGTAAGGTAAACATATAGACCAGGTTTGTAATCTCCAAAGGATTTAAAAATAAGAGGAAGAATCTGCCCATATTCGTCGCGACCGGTATTTAGAATAGAAAAGGCATTGTAACCAAGAGCGGCTTCATCCCAAAGAAGGGTGGGGTATTGGTCAACTTTGATAATTCTAAGAAGAAATGAAGTCAGAAAAATTATTATTAAAAAGATCAGATTTTTACGGTTCATAGGAAATTATTTGGAAAGCAATGGTGTTATCTAAAAAATGAATGGTATGTAAAATTCTAGCACCTTGAGTATTAAAATTTGCTCCAGAGGTTACAAGTAGTGTTTTTTTATCGAGATATAATGTTTTGTCCTTAATTTCCCAGTCATTGAAAAATTTAAATTTATCGAAGGCATCGACCCAGTACCAGTTGGCATGATAGTCCCATATTTTGTCGGGGTCATTCTGGTATTTAGCCGGATCCCAGGGCCAATAATAAAGTACAAATTCGTGGGGTTCACCGTATTTTTTGGTAATTATTATTTGATCGTAATTGGGATACTGGGTTTTAATAAAATCTATAGCTTGAAAATAGCCGTATTGCCATGATTGGGAATAGGAATGATTATATGATGAGGTAAATATTGTCCAGTAATGAAAAAATTGAAAAATAGTAAGTAAGGAGATTAGGTAAAAAAGAATTGATTCGAATTTAAATAATTTTAATTTTTTGATAAAAAGCTGAAATCCATAGGCAATAAAAATAAAAGGCAAGGGTAATATAGTCATTGCCCGAAGTATAGGAAGATCACCTGAGGTTAAAGCAGCAGGTAAAAGTCCGATTAGCCACCAAATTAGTAAAAATCGGTGTAATTTTTGTTTTTTAAAACGAAGTATCGAATAAAAAAATCCAAGATAAAAGAAAGGCATAAGAATGGGAAAAATTAGACCTTGGTTGGGAATGTTGTACTGATGTTGAGAGCTTCCGGTAAAAAAGAGATTGTAGGGATTTAGGAAATTAAGATAATTTTTTAGAAAAGCAGGAATAAAATAGGTAACTTTATTTGAGAGTAATTTTCCGACTACGGGGTTGGAATATTCCCCTCTTTGGGTATTGATGACGTTAATTGCAGCGTCATTTAATATAAAGACCCAATTACTTCTGGCTCGGGAGTCAGGGTTTAAAATGTTCATAGATAAGGGAATTATAAGTAATAGTATGGTAAGTAGAGTGGTATACAATAATTTGGTATTTCGATAAAATATTTTGAGTAGGGATTGACGGTAATGAAAAAGAAAGAAAATTAATAAAAGAGGAGCGACTATTTTGGTGTTATGGTAGGCAAAAGAAGAAAACATCCAAAAAAATACCCCCGGAATAAGAAAGTAAGGTGACTTGTTTTTTTGAAGAGATAGAAGAGACAGAGAAATTCCCAGTAACAAAAAGAAAAGGGAGACGGTTGATTGAAGAACTTGGCGGGAGGTAAATAGTGTCCAGGGAGATATGGCAACTAAAAGAGCGACAAAGAGTGAGGACTTGGTATTTTTTAAAAGCATTTTTGAAAGAAAAAACGAGATTGGAATTAAGAGATATCCCAAAATTGCGGTTGGAAGTCGGGTGGTGATAGGATTAATCCCAAAAATAGATATAAACGGAATGGTGAGGTACATGTTGACGGTAGTAGGATAATCGCCGTAAGCCCGAAAATTAAATATCGGCCAAGATGTATCCCATTGGTCTTTGCCTGTTTTAAGCAAACTGTAGGCATTATAACCATGACTGATCTCATCCCAATTTAAACTGGGAGGGTATTGATCAAGTTGCCAAAAGCGAAATATAAATCCAGCGAAGAGGATTAAAGTAAAAATTATCTTATGTCTTAGAATCATCAAACGTAGTTAGGTTAATGATTACATTATAAAATAACTTAAGCCTTTAGATTTGAGATGTTTTATCTTGGAATATTTTTACTGTTTGATGAATTTATCTTTGATTTGTGTATATTTTTAGATTGAAATTTTGTCCTGTAGTAATTTAAAAAATTAGTTTTGAGAAAAAATATAAATAAAATAATAAAGGTTAATAAACTAATTAGGTTGGAATATTGTCGAATGGGGGTATTTTCAAATTTTAAAAATATTTGATGTTGACCATTTGGGACTTGAAAACCAATTCTTCCGAGAGGTCCTGATGGAGATGTTTTGACGGGTTTACTGTCAATATATGCTTGCCATCCGGGAAAATAGTAATTATTTATAAAAACAGTTGATACTTTGACAGAATCAAGATTAAATTGATAGTTAATGGCTGAAATTTCCTTATATTCGGAAATAATTGTATCGGGTGATGTTTCAACTTTGGCTAACAGGGAGTTTGGCCGAACGGAAGTCCAAATGGTAAGAGGCAGATAATCTTCGGAATTGTATTGATAGACAGCTGACAAAAGATTGGGGTTATTTTGACTATTTTGGTTGATGAAAAAACGATTCAAATAGTAGTTGTCATCGACTTTTTGAACTTTATGAGGGGCGAAATATGAATAAGTAAATAAAATGGACAATGCGGCTAGGAAAAGTGGAACATTTTTGAGATTGTTTTTGGGATGAAGACTAATAAAACCTGATAATAATGAAGTGGTAAAGGTAGTAATTATTAAAAAACGCCAGGGAAACTGAACATAGGAAGCGATGGGAATAAGTTGCCAAATGGGAAGAGATCGGATATTCATCATAACGACTGATGAAAAAAATACAATTAATAGCCCGAAAGCCAGGGATTTGTATTTAAATTTGGAGAAGATAATCATTAAACAGACAAAAAGAACAATTAGTAGATTGATAACTCCGATTTGAAAGGAAAGTTGATCGGTGGGACCCCAAACTGAGGCTCCGTAACCCCAGTAAGGAATAATTAATTGTTTAATAAAGGGAAAGTGATCAATGGGGTTAAATGGAGTACCTGTTTGCATGTATTTTTTTTCCAGAAGTGCAGGTAAAAGATAAAATGAAGATAATAGAAAGGAAAGAAAAAAAGCAATAATAGTCCGGATGCTTGATTTAATCCTTTCTGCTGGTGGAATGTTTTGAAATAAATAAATAGTTAAAAGTAATAAAAGTATTGGAAAAAATATTAGGATGGTAAGGTTGTGGGAAATTATTAATCCGGAAAGAGAAATTACTGCCCAAAACAGTGAAGAAAAATGTTTGGATTTTAATAGGTTAATAAAAGTTAAAAGAACCAGCGGCATAAAAACAAAGCCAAATAATTCCCCTATAGATCCTCTGACATATAAGTCGACAGCACGATATGGTGTGAATAAATATATTATGGAAATAGCAAATGAAGTAGATTTGTTGAAGAATTTTTGACCAAGATAATACATGGCAATACCGGAAGTCAGAAGACTGAGAAAAAAGATACTTTTAAGAGACAATATCAAACTAAAATTAAATACCAAATAAAAAAAAGAGCCTACTAGATAGGGTAAAAGATAGTAAAAATTAAAGAAAGGATGGCCAAAATTGTAGCTAAAATTAGGGGCCCAACGAGGTGGTATTTGACCTGATTGAAGAGCGGCAATCATTTGGTGAAGGTTGGCAAGGTGAGATTCATCGGAAAATGTAAACAATCCCGGCAAAAATAAAAATCTTGACTGCCAGAAAACTGAGAGAAAAATTAAAATTAAATAAAATGAGTTGTACTTAGTGATCTTTTTTAACATTTTTTGGAAATGAGACGACAAATAAATATAGACCAGTTAACAAGGTTAATAGATTGAAGATAAAGGTAGATGTTGAATTTTGAAGAAAGGCGACTATAGTGTGCTGGCCGGGGGGGATGTTAATGATAGTAGGTTGATAGAGAGTGTCATTTGTGGGAATTGTCTTCACCTGGTCAATTAGTATTGTCCAGAAGGGCTGGTACGAGATAGGGATAATGGCTTTTGCGCTTTCATTTGAAGAAACTTCGGCAGTAAGTCGCCAAAAGTTTGATCTTTTTTGGAATTGAGATAAATAAGCCTGGCCTTTTATGACTTGAGGATAGTTAAGGCTGGTTTCTGAAAGTTTAGGTTGGTTTTGGAATAATTCGATGAGTGAGGGACCGAAGTAAAAAGAGGATAGCAATAATGCCAGTATTGTGACTGAAAATATTTTTTTTAGATTTTGGTTGTAAAAGAGAAATAGTGTAAGAATGACTAAAATTAGAAGATAGGGAAAATATTGAATATCAACTGATATTAAGGCTAGTCCAAAAAATAAAGAAGCGAGATATAAATTTTTATTAAAAAAACTGAGAAATAGAACGGTTAGGGTTAAAGGAAATATGGTCGAGGTAATCAAAGAGAGAATGGTAATGGTGGAGGTTAAAAATATTTTTTTTGGGAATAATTTGTTAAGAAAATAAAATAAAAAAAGTGTTACTGTGATAATAGTTAGCGCCAATGAAACTGAGTAATCAAAACCAAATTGGCGAAAAATAAGGGAAAAATAATAGGGTAACGGAGAAAGATAATTAAATATGGGGAATCCTAGGCCATTATTGGAGTCTTCTAGCCAACGACAGGGAATTTGACCGTCAATGAAACATTGCTCGGTTTGTTTAAGATAGGAAATACTAAAATCAGGTCCAATATTAAATTTGATAGTAATAAGACTAATTATAATGATAAAAATAGATGCAAGTAGTTTATACATAGAGGATAAATAGTAGTAATAGGCCAAGCAAGCTAAGAAGGTCTCCGGTTAATCTGACGGGGGTTTTTGTCATTTTGACGATGAAATCATTTTGGCCGGAAGAAGTTTGGAAAGTAATTAAACCAAGTTCGTTTTGGTAATCAAATGGAATTTCTTGACCGTTTAGCCATAATTTGAAACCGGGATAATAGAAAAGGGGTAATTGAATAGTACTTGAAGGAGAAGTGGTAAGAATTTTGCCTTTTTGCCAATCAGTCCCCTTTTGAAATTGAATTATTTGTGAATCACCATCAAGAATTTGGGGACTTTGGGGTGCCGGTTTGGCCGGAGGGGTTTTGGCAAAAATTGGTAAATAGTCATATATACTGGCAGTGATTTGGTATTCCCAGTTTTGACCGGAAAATTTTTGTTGGTCATTTATATCGATATATCTGGATGGCCGAAATAATCGAGCATTAAAAAAGATGACTGAAAAAATTAACAATGAGGCGTAAACAATGGAAAGTTTTCTGTTTGATTTAAGAAGAAAAATAGGAAATCCGGCTAGTACGGAAGTAGAGAGGATAGTAAGAATAAGAAATCGCCAAGGAAATTGGAAGTATTTCATAAAAGTTAGAGTTTGCCAGATGAAAGTTGATTTTGAATGAGTTAAAAAAATCGATCCAAAAAATAATCCGGTAAAAAAGAAAAGGACTAGAAAATTTAATTTATTTTTAATTTTTTTACGATTAAAAATTAACAAAATAATTGAAATAAAAAGAATTAACCAATGAATAACTCCGATGCTAAAGGACAAATCATCAAACGGACCTAATTCACTGGACCCAAAACCCCAATGTCCCCGGAAAAATAATTGAGAAAGAGAAACAAAATGAGCCAGATAATTAAAATAGCCGGAGGTCATGGTGTCGATATGGACATATTGTTTTTCAAAGACTAAAGGAAGAGTGTAAAAAGCAGATAAACAAAAAGCAGGGATAACAGAAATTACTAATTTTGGTATATAATTCCATTTTTTATAAAAATGTAAAAGAAATAGAGTCCAAACTACAATAACCGGAGCAAAGGCAATAAAAGTTAGGTTATGAGTAAGAAGAAGTCCGGTTATGGATAATGATAGGAATAATCCATTTTTTTTAGTTGGGGGATTTTTAATTAAATTTAGAATTGCCCAAAGAATTAGGGGCATAAATCCAAGCGCCCAAAACTCCCCCACAGCTCCCCGGCTGTAGACATCGGCAGCACGATATGGAGCATAAACATAAAATGCACTGGAAACTAGCCCTCCCCACTTACCCCAAAGTGCTTTGCCAAAAAGAAACATGGTTAAGCCGGAAAAGATAAAACTAAAGATAAAACCAATTTTTATTGAAGTAAGGATAGAAAAGCCGGTAAGATGAATTATTTCCATGACATAGTAAGCCAGAGGGGAATAAAAGATAAAAAGAGGATAACCATATCCATAGCCCAAATCAGGAACCCAACGACAAGGAATTTGGCCATCTTTTAGGCATTTATCTAATTGCAGTAACCTAACAGGTTGCATGTCGTCGTGCATGGGAATATAACCAGCACGAAGAAGCGAATTGAAAGAAAAAAAACTAATGGCGATTACTAAAAAAATCCAAAAAAATTTTCTCATTCTATAGTAAAAAAGATAAAATTTTCCTGGTTAAGATATTTTTGAGAAGATTGATTTATTATTTTCATACTGAATTTATCGGATAAGGCATTTTCTACTGTTGATAATTCACTTTGAGGAATTATGAAAGCAGAAGTAGCAAGTATTTGAGATTGATTTAAAATGCTAGACCATTCAATGATACCAAAATGATAATTGCTTTCAGTGACTAGACCGGTAAAATAATCAGAGGTCTGAGAGATAATACTTTTAACCGGAGAACAGTCTTGTTTAATTGGAACATAGTTTTGATAAAAGAGATAAAAAGGTAAAAACGATTCATATTTGTTGCTGATATAAAAGTTTTTATAGTTTGTTTTTGAGACTTGTGAAAGGGTTTGTTTAATACCATAATGCCAGTCTCTGGCAGATGTCTGGGGGTAATGATATCTATAGAAATGAAAAAAATATAAGAATGAAATTATATAGGTAATAAATAATCCGAAGGATAAAAGTATTTTTAATGGTGTTGTTTTAATTTTTTGATAGAGATAATTAATACCCAGACTAATAAAATAAATTATTGAGGGAGCCATTAAAATTAGCCTGGTGGCATGGGGTGAGAGGGAGTCTCGTGTAAGCGCAAAAGGTATTGGTGCTAATAATAAAGAAATTAGAAAAAATTTTGAGATTTGTTTTTTTAAAATATTTTTTGTTTTAAGAAATGAATACATTCCAATCAAAAATATTACTAAGTCAATTAAATAAAAATATCCATAATTGGAGAATCCGTGTCGGAGATTTAAGTCTCCCTTTAAGAAAAGAAAATCTGTAGAAAAGGAGGAAATATAATTTTGGATAAATTTATTAAGCATTAGAGTGTAACGATTGTGAATTATCTTTGAGGAAAGGGGGGTGACTACACCGATTTCACCTATATGGTCTGAATAAATATCTTCGTACCTTAGATAATCAGTTTTTTTGTCAAGGTGAGGTTCGGTAAAAATATTGATATAAGAAAATCTAAATCCTGAACGACTCCTGACAGTATCAATAATTAAGGGAGAGCTTATAAATAAAGTTAAACACGCCAATAATATAATAGTTTTTTTAGGGAGTTTAATTATGGTATGAAACCAAATATATATAATGGTTACGGCGATAAGAATTAAAGATAGTTTGGAGGTACTGTAAAAAAGTGGCATTAAACCGAAGAAGATTACCATTGGGTAAAGGTAACTAGTTTTTTTGGTAGTAAGGTAGGAAATTAAAGAGTAAATTGCTAAAAGAAAAAATAAAATCATTCCGGAAACTTCGAAGCCTGTACGACTGAAATGAAACAACCAAGGGTTTAGGGTCCATACAATAGTAGAAATCAAAGCCGGGATTAATTTAAATTTTATTTTTTTGAGAAGAAGATAAAAAATAACTGAGCTTAATGAGCCAAAAATAACTGAAGGAAGTCTTACAGAAAGTTCAGGGTTTTGAATAAAGATATTAACAATTGAAATGGAGTAAATGTATAAAGGAGTTCTCCAATCGGAGAATGATTGAAAATGAATTGGAAATTTGTTCCCATTGTAATCGGAGAAACAACGATTAAAAGTCATGGCTTGATAACCTGCATCTACTTCGTCTGAAAAAAGTGAGGGAGGAAGGGAGTTTAAAAGGTAAAATTTGGAGAAAAAAGAGACAAGAAAGGTGATTAGAAAAATTATTGCTATATTTTTAATTTTATCGAATTTCATAAACTATCTACCTTTTGGAAGTATATACTACAAAATTGTTGTTCATTAAGTTTTTTTAAATTAAAGCTTGTTTGCGTGAATTGAGTTAAAGCCTTGGTAGAGGTGACACATAGATCGGAATTTAGAATAGTAAATAATTTTTTGTGATTGATAATGTGGGAAAGAATTATTTGATTTAGGGTAGAAGGAATTTTAGAATAGTATTCGTTTTGAATTATAAATGTGTTGGTAGAATTGGGTATAAAAAGACTGGTATTTTTAGTAAAAGTGATATTGTTTATTTTTAGGGTATCACGGCTTGATCTATATTGTTTGGCAATATGGGTGAAATTGGATGGTTGATAAAGATTGTAGTAAAAAAGGTAAGATCGAAAAGCAGTATCAGGTTCAGAAGTAATGAAAATTATGGGTTTAGTTTTGTTTTCACGAAAAATATATTCTGAGATTATTCTTTGGTGGAAGTTAAATCCATCTGGTTGATACAAAGGATAACGAAAAAAATAAATAAACAAAAAATTTGAAAACAAAGAAATGTAAATAAATATAGTTATAAATGATACATACTTGAATTTTTGAGTTATTTTAAAAAAATAATAAAGACCGGCGGCGATTAAAATATAAAGGAAGGGATATTGGATTGATGAATGAAAAGCATAGGCTGGATTTGGGTCAATTCGGATGGCTTCCGGAATTGGAGATAATATAATAAATGCGATAGATATTAAAAAAAGTTTGATGTAATTTCTAAAAAGAAAATACGATCCAAGAAAAATTAGAAAAATGTCGAGATAATAAAAATAACCATGTTGCCAGAGAGAGACGAGAAAAGTTGGATCTCCGGAGGAAAACATAATTTTGGGAGAAAAATTATTGATATATTTATCAATAAAATATTTGAAGTAAACCGTATAACGATTGACAAAAATTTTGGTAAATGGTGAAGACAGAGTTTGGTTTTGAAGATTTTCGGTAAGTGCGATGATTTGAGGATGACTTGGTAAGTAAAGTTCGGAGAGTCGGTTGAGAGACGAATTGGAGTAAAGTCTGAAAAGATAAAATACAAAAAGTAGAAGACTAAAAATATTTAAAATAATTAACCACTTAAGATATTTTTTTTGGTAAATGAAAAAATAAGAAAAAATAGATGATATTAAGATTATAGGTAAAAATAATGGTTTTATTCCGATATAGGAATAAAAAAAAATAAGAGCTGGTAAAAATGAGAATAAAATTTTTGATTTTTTTAAAGAAATTAGTGAGTAAAAGAAAATTAATATAAATAAAATTGCTATGGGAGCGTCAAACGAAGTACGTGAGGTGTAAAAGGACCACGGATTGATGAGGGCTACAATTACGGAGAATAAGGCAATGTTGCTATTTGAGAGTTTTTTTGTGATCAAATAAATGAAAAATATTGTAAGGAGACTTGTAATAACAAAAGGGAGTCTGGCGGTGAAAAGATTGGTAGGAAGAGGACCAATAATTGGAGAAATTAATAAAAATGGTAATTCTGAACTGGATTCAGATGGAATAGTTGAGAGGGATAAAGGTGACCAATTATCGGACATATCCGAAAAATTATAAAATACTGCTTTGGCATTAAGAACAAAGTGAAGTTCATCAGGGGTAATTCCGGTGGGAATTTGATTTAAATAAAGAAAACGGATGAATATTAAAATAAGAATGATGATTGTAGGGATTAGCCGAAGTTTCATTTTTTTGCTTAAATATTTCATCAGTTAAGTAATTTTATAACAGGGATATTAGGAAAAGAGAAAAGCAATATTTAAACTAAAAATTAGTAAAAGATAAATTTTGCTAATTAGTTCATTTTGTAAAAAATATTTTTGGCTTTGAAGGTCTAAATTAGTTTTAAAGGACTCATAAATATTTCCTGTGGAATGTGTGGTTTGAAAGACATAAGAATTGTCTTTTGAGTTGGTGTATATTGAAATATGGTTATCGGTAGATTCATTGGTGAATAATTTCATTTTGTAAGTTTCGTTTTTAGATTTTTGAATAGGAGGAAATTTGAAAATTATCCAGGATGGATCCCCTATTCCAAAACCATTAAAATCAAGTTTTTGAATTGTATTTTTGTTATTGTCTAATAATTCTAAAGTAAAATTTTGCCGGTTTAGGTTGGCCGGGTTTTTTAATAAAAAGGAAACTGATTCCAAATTGTTTTGTGATGATGTGAATGTTTGAGTATAAGTATTATTGGATAAAACAGGGGAAAGATTATCACTTTCAAGATTTTGAGTACCTGCTCTACTGGTAATGGCGATTGTTGGAAGTAATAGAAATAGTACAAAAATAAATAATATTTCGAAAAATATGAAAAATATTTTAATTTTTAGTATTTTTTTCATGAAACTGGGTAAGTGTTAAAAGAAAGGCAAAAAATATTAGTTTTAGTAATTGTTGAATAAATTCGGGTTTAAAGGATGAATATTTAATAATTAGTTGGTATGGACTGGGTGTGTTTACGAAGGCGAGATCGATTGGAATCAGATGTCCCCAAAATAAGTATTGATCGTTAATTAAAGCAATATAAATAAATAGCAAAAGAAAGGTGATAAGTATTAGCGGACGGATTTTTGGTTTAAAAAAATAAAAAACTAAAACAAAGGGGAAAAACCAAAGTATCCATTGGGGGTGAAAATTTACGGTAGAGATAAATAAGACAAATAAATAAAGTATGTGTTTTTCAAAATTCAAAAATCTTTTGGGGAATCTAGTTTTGAAAAATAAGTAAGAGAAAAGAATTATTAGGTACCCGACGGGAAAAATCGGTATGCCTACAATTTTGAATTCGAGAATTTTTTGGGTAAGCCCGGAACCAAAAAAAGATGACCAAAATGAAGAGTAGTATATAAATGGTAGTAAGGTTGTAAGTAAGGGAAATAATGTGACTAATGTATTAAGAATGATTTTTTTAATATTAATTGGGTTGTAAAACAGAAAGAAAGGTAGAAAGATTAAGGGATATAGTTTCAATGAAATGGCTATTCCCAGGAGAAAAAATGATAAGATGTTTTTATTTTTGGTAAGAAAATAATAGGAGGATAAGGTTAAAAGGACAGGGATGACATCGAAATTACCTAATATGTATATTAGATAAATTGAGATAGGGTTTAATAGCCAAAGAGAGAATATTTCCGGACGGCGATATAGTTTAAGTAAGATTAGGGCTATCAAATAATCTGCTATTAAATAGGGAAATTTTAAGCTTAGTAAAAAGAAAGAGAGATTGGGATAAGAATTTTTAAAATTTCCCCAGTCATTTAACCAATTAGACAAATCAGGAAGAGAAACTTCCTTAATAAAGGAAAAATACGATCCAAAAGTAAAGTATGTTAGGGGAAGGTAGTTGAATGTGTCGCGATTAGGGAGATTGTTTTTGTTGTCAGAGACATATTGGTAGATGTTGCTGACACGCTGGGATAAAAATTGAAAATGAAAATACTGGCTTTTTATATCCGGATGATAAAAAAAAGGAATTGTCAAAAGCCGAATTAGAAGAGATAAAAGAATTACCTTTTTTATTGTCATATCTGGTGTTTTTTGCTATTAAAAGGTTTTCTTAAAATATCTATTGTTAAACGTCTGACAATTAATATATAGGTAAATATAGACATCAAAGAGAATAGTCGAACAAGAAGGAAATTGTTTGAAGAGAAGGCTAATCGGAGAAAACCAGAATCGCGTAAAAAGAAAGAATAATAAAGATTAATAAACCAGAGGATATTTTGTAATATAAAAAGATAGCCATAATTTTTGAAGTTTAAGACTAGAAGTAAAATACTGGCCATGAATGCGGGGAAAAAATATCGTTCCAACATGCCAGTCATAAAAAGAAAGGAACCTTGAGAAATAATATAGATTATTGAAAGTATGGGAAGGTGTTTTGATTTAATTTTGGATTTTAAAAATAGAAAAATACTAAATAAGTTTAATAAAATGTAAAAAAGGTAACCCCAGGCGGTTAGGCTGATTTTAAGAAATAGTGTATTTCCGGAAGTATGGTCAATTTGAAAAAAAAGACTGTAAAAATTCAGGGCGGAATTTGAAGCTCGAATAACTCCTTTTGAATTTGGTGCAATTCTTTGGGTTATTATTGTATATATATCTTGAAAAATGGTTGATTTTGAAACAAAGGGAAAAAACATAATTGTTGTAAGAATCAGGCAACTGACAAGAGAAAAACCAAGATAAATGAGACGCTTTTTTGAGTTTTGTTGTAAAAGTTGATAAAAATACAAAAATGTAAAAATGGGAATCAATATTAATACAGTAGGTTTGGTCATTAATCCGATTAAAAATAAGACAGGAGTAAGGGGAAGGAATGAAGAGAAATTTACCAGTAAAATTGCCAGGGTAGAAAATAACATACCTAAAGTATCGTTTTGACCCCATAGGGCGGTTTCAAAAAGGATAATAGGGTTTAGATAATATAAGCTAGTTGCTATTAAACTAATTGAATTTTTTTTAGTAATTTTTTTAATGAAATAGTAGATAAAAATACCAGCCATAATATCGGCCAAAAATGACCATAATTTAAGTAATAAAAATTCACCATTTGTATCTAGCCAAATGAGAAAATCTGCGGGAGGAAAGTGGGTAATGTTATGAATTTTAGCCAAAACGTAACGGTGAACAAAAAGATAATGAGAAGTCCAAAAACCCAGCATCATAAGAGGAGGTTGGGTGGGAGGAGAATAAGTCCAGTTTTGAAAAAAATAGGAACCTCTTATCCCCTGCTGATAAAGTATTTTGGCCCAATCCTGATGGACATATACATCGCCTTTATTGTTAATAGGACTAAGATAAAATCTTAAAAATATTCCAATTAATAATATAATTGCCAATATTATTGAAGACTTGTTTTGAGTCATTTAGTTAGGGGAAATATTTTGGTAAATTTTTGGCCGGACCAGATTATTGAATTTATTAAGTAATGTTTTATTAATCCATGATATTTTATACTTCCCGGAATGAGACGACGCCACTGATTGTCCGAGTCGGTAAGATTTTTACCGCTAAATCCGTGTCTGTGTACAACCTGACAGTCGGGAAAGTAATAAATTAATTTATCTAAATTGCGGATTTTTTGACATAAATCCAGGTCTTCGTAATACATAAAGTATGATTCGTCCCAGGTTCCAATTTGATTAAAAATATCTTTTGAAATTAATATTGCACCACCGGAGATTGCCCAAACAGAGACGGGTTCTTGGTCAAAAGGAAGATATTTTGAATAAGCTTTAATTTTGAGAAAGTATTCTTTAAAAGCGTTTTGAGGTGTTTGGGGAGGGAAGGCTGATGCCTGCGGGCTATGGTCAAGATTTAAAAACTTTGGACCAATAAGGCCGATTTTTGGATGAGATTTCAGATAATCCAGCATGGAAGTGAGTGAATTGTCAATTAATTCCATATCGGAATTCATAAAAAAAAGATATTCACCCATGGCTTTTTTGGCGGCGATATTGTTGGCTTTGGAAAAACCAAGATTGGTTTTGTTTCTGAGATAAATTACATCTTTATAGCTTGATAGTATATTATCTGTTTGATCAGTAGAGCCGTTGTCGATAACAATAATTTCATATTTTATATTTTTAAGATGTTTTTTGATTGAATCAATGGCGCTTTTGGTAACGAGAGCGGTGTTCCAGGTGGGAATGATGATGGAAAGATTCATTTATCGGAATAGGTTAAATATCTGACGATCAGTAAGTTTGGGAAAGACAACGGGTTTCGGGAATTTTTTAGTTTGTTTTTTGGCAGCACGAATAATTTTTATATAATTAGGACCGGACAACACGCGAAGAATTAGGTTAATGCGATTGTTTTTGAGAAGTTTGGGATCTGTAATATTTCGATATACAGTCAGAAGGCGGTTTCTTTCTTTAACATAATTGACCAATCGTTTAGGGAGTTTAGAAATTGTGGTGCCATGATGGTGCTCTACGATAGATTTTGGTTCCCAAATGAGTTTGTAGCCTGATTTCCAAGCTCGATAACCAAGATCGAGATCTTCTGAGTAAAAAGGAGCGTAAACCGGATCAAAACCTTTAAGCTTGTCAAAATATTTTTTTCTAATTATTGAGCTGCCACCGGAAAGCCAGGCGGTAATATGGGCTTTGGGAGGGTTGGGAACAGGTTCGTATTGTATATAGCCACTTTTCCAAAAAAAACGTGGATAATTTGGATTGTTACTTTCACAAAAACCAACACCAAAAACCAGAGGATCCTTAAAGTGAGGCAAGGAATTTTTTATATAGCCATTTTTGGGGAAAATATCGTTGTTTAATAAAACAATTAAATCACCGGAAGCTTGAGATACTGCTTTGTTTGAGGAGTGTATAAAGCCACGGTTTTTCTTTTGAGAAATAAGTTTTAATTTGGGGTGGGTTTTTTGAAGGCTTTTTACATATGAAACACTCTGGTCGGTTGATCCGTCATCTATGAAAATAAACTCATCGGCTTCAGGGCTGTTTTGAAGAATTACTTCAAGACTTTTATTGATAATATTAAAGCCGTTCCAATTGGTAATAATTACAGAAATTTTTGGCCTCATAAAAGTTTTAAGAAATTATTTTGGAAATTATCTTTAGAAAACTGTTTAGATTTATTTTGGGATTCGATTTGCACTTCAGAAAGTAGTTTGGGAGAGGCAATCAATAAATTTGTTTTGGAAACGAGCTCATCTATATTGTTCCAGAGAAAGCCATCAATATTATCTGAAATAATTTCCGGTAAACCACCTTTATTGACTACAACAGGAACGGCTCCGGAAGCCATAGCTTCAACAACAGTCATACCAAAATGTTCGGTAAATTCAGGTTGTATGTCTTGATCGACATCATAGCCAGCAGCATGCCAATAGATTTTAGATTTTTGATAGATAATTTTCAGTTCATCAAATGAAGGATTAATAATAAAGTCAATTGGTAAGCCTTGAGATTTGTTTTTAAGGTAGTTTAGGTAGGAATTATTGGCAATTGATTGAAGACTACCTCCGGCTAAAACTAATTTCCAATTTTTATTGGAAGACAGATGATTAATTTTTTTAAAAGCATCAATTAAGATGTCTTGTTTTTTGGCATTCATAACATTATCGAAGCGACCCACGGAAAGAATTATATTTTCTTTTGATGAATTTGAAGATAATTTTTCAATATCTACGGGAGGATAGAGTAAAAAGGTAGAAGTATCATAATATTTTTCAATAAATTTTTGAGTAAATTTGGAATTACATATAGTTTTTGAAATAAAGAAAAACTTTATTTTGTTTTTTATTTTGCTTGCGGTATTGGTGTGATAATGAAAAGGAACCTGAAGATGGAGAAAGTTTTTTTTGGAGAATAATAAAGGGATACTACCGTCGCTTAGGAAAAATATTAAATCGTATTTTCGGGTGTTTTTGTATTTAATTACAAAGTTGGTGATTTTTTGTAGAAGATTGGGAGAGGGTATAGTTTTTGAGTATTTTTTGGCGGTTTGAAGATCATTTTCGAATAAATCGATGTTGGTAGGTGATTGTTTAAAAAAATCATTGGTAATTTTTACAGAGGACAAGTCCAGAGAAAAACGAGTTTCGGCCTTAGTTAATATATCTGAATCTTTATCCCAAAGAAGATCGACGTGATAACCATTTTTTGATAAAATTTCTGCGACTGTAAGGCAATAACGCTCCCCTCCCCCGAGAGTATCTAAGTATGGGTCGTATATAGCGGCTTTTTTCATAATTAATATTAACTTATTTTTGTTTTTGTTGAATCTCCCAAAGATGGGCATAAATCATAAAAGTATCAAAGGTTTCAAAAATTACAGATATCCATCCAACTGTACCATCGCGCCACATTTGTCCGATAATAAGGCGCTGCCATATTTTGGTTAACATCATTCTAATAAGACGCCACCAAACTACAGAGGGGTGATTTGATTGATATAAAACTTGAGCAGAAGAATCTGTCCAGACTAGAGATTTGGTAAGCATAGATGATAAATTACGATGGGTATAGTGAAGCAGATCTGATTTTAAGTAATCAAAATCTCCATTAACAATTGGTTCTTCATGAAGATATCCGGTATAACCTTTGAAGAATTGCATTTGATAAAGCCGCTTGACGTAATCGGGGTAGGTTCCACCGTATTTTACCCGTTTACCTAAAAAATAATTAGCCCGGGGGATTACGTAATAGGCGGATGGTTTGGGTGATAATAGAATTTTTTTGATTTCAGATTTAAGTTGAGGAGTAATGCGTTCGTCGGCATCTATATATAGAAGCCAGGGAGTGACGGTATTTTTATAAACAATATTTCTCCATTTGGAAAAATTTTTATTATATTGATCGGTGGTATGGTAAATTTTTATTTTCGGGACGGTACTTTTTGCAATATTTACGGTATTATCAGTAGAATTAGCTGCAACTAAGATAATCCGGTCTGCCCAAGAGCAAGATAGAAGGCAATCCTTAATCATACTTTCTTCATTTCCGGCAATTATGCCGATAGTTAGTAGTGGTTTCATCGCCAACTGCCTTTGTTTCTAATATTTAAATAAAAATCCAAAACTCCTCTTTTTTGCCATTTGGAACCAGTCAAAAATAAAGTGCGAAGAGAATCACGAAATAAGGCAAATTTTGTTTTAAAAGGAGCATAAATAAAACCGAAAATTAAACGGTTTCGGGTGAGAAAATAATCATGGAGACTTCCGCCACCGGCTTTTGATGATCCGGAATTTAGATGCCAAATGTGTGAAGTGGGTTGATAGTGAATTAAATAACCGGCTTGAAGAACTTTTTGACAATAATCATCATCTTCGTAATACAGGAAATACTTTTCAGACAATAAACCAACTTTTTTAATTACGGATTTGGACATTAGCCAACAACAACCAGAAGCAAATTCCAAATCAGAACGGGGTGTGTCGTATTGGCCTTGGTCAACTTCATCCAGACCATAACTGTTGCCATATACGTTATTCCAATCGATGTAACCACCGGCCGACCAGATGACTTTGCCGATTTGGGATTTGGAATACCTTTTTTGATGATATTCATGACCAGGGGCAAAATATATTTTTGGGGCAGATATACCGATATTTTTGTTTTTGATAAGCGGATGCAGTAATTCAACTAAAAAGTCTTTTTTGGCCAGTGTATCGTTATTAATCAAAAGAAAATAATCAAAATTTTGTTTGAGGGAAGATTTTATGCCGTAATTATTGCCTCCGGCAAAGCCTAAATTTTTTGGTGTTTGGAGAAGAGTTATATTTTTGGTTGAGGAATATTTTTTTTGAAAAATCTGGTACGAATTATCGGATGAGTGATTGTCGACTAAAAAGATATGAAAGATAAATTTATTGGCAGTGGTGATTTGTTGAAAGGAAGAGACGGCGTCTTGGGTAATTTTTGCTTGATTCCAATTTAGAATAATGACAGCAATTCGCTTCATTTTAAAAGTTTTTTGTAAATCGATTGAAAAAATGTCTTAGTTTG
>Ga0209518_1001852_pt1 | contig 21334 bp, 21 predicted proteins | sample RifGroB1_FD_183993 | JGI IMG/M metagenome (GOLD analysis project Ga0209518, IMG submission 183993) | Groundwater microbial communities from Rifle, Colorado, USA - Groundwater B1 (SPAdes) (version 2) | ecosystem: Environmental > Aquatic > Deep subsurface > Groundwater | place: Rifle, Colorado...
GATTAATTGGATAGGGAGAAAAGAGGGGGTTAAGATTCACCATAAAGTAAAAGGCTCAGATATTATATTAACGGCCTTCAGTGCCTATCCAGCCTGGCTTTTTGCAGATACATTTTTGGTTATAGCTCCGGAACACCCATTGGTAAATGATCTTGTTAGAGGTACTAAGTATGAAAAAGAGGTATTGGGTTTTGTTGAAAGTTTTAAGAAAAAGAGAGGCAAGGGAAGCAAAATAGACGAAAAAGAGGGTATTTTTACAGGCAGATTGGTAATGGATCCATTTTCAGGTAAGGAAATGCCAGTCTGGCTTGCCAATTTCGCTTTAATGGACTTCGGAACCGGGATAATCAGATGTTCCGCGCATGATCCCAGAGATTATGACTTCGCTACCAAGTACAAAATACTTCTGAAAGAGGTTGTGGCTAGGACAGATCCGGACTTGCCAGTCAACGCCCACAATAATAGCGGCATTCTTGTTGATTCCGGGCCGTTTTCCGGGAAAACAATAAATGATAAGTTGATTGAAGAAATAGTTAAATGGATTGTAAAAGAAAAAATCGGGGAGAAAGAAACCACATATCACCTCCGCGATTGGTTAATAAGCCGTCAGCGTTACTGGGGATGCCCGATACCAATGATCAAATGTAATGATTGTGGTTGGAATCCGGTACCTGACAGTGATTTACCTGTTTTGTTGCCTTTAGATGTTGACTTTCAGCCTCACGGGGAAAGTCCTATTGTCCGTTCAGAGACCTTTCAGGAAGGTGTAAAGTGCCCCAAGTGTGGAAAGCCGGCAATACGTGAGGTGGATACAATGGATACCTATGTGGATTCTTCCTGGTATTTTATCCGTTTCGTAGATCCTAAAAATATGCAGGCTTACGCGTCTGATGCGAAATTGAAAGCCTGGATGCCTGTAGATGACTATGTTGGCGGAGGCCACGTAGTTCAACACCTTCTTTTTGCAAGATTTTTCTGGAAATTCCTTTTTGACGAGGGACTTATAGATAAATCATTGGGAGATGAGCCGTTTTTGAAGCTAAGAGCTCCGGGGTGGATACTCGGCCAGGATTCAAGAAAGATGAGTAAGAGGTGGGGAAATGTGGTAACGCCGGATGATATTATTCCCAAATTTGGCGCGGATACCCTTAGGCTTTACGAAATGTTTATGGGACCTTTTGAGGTTATGAAGCCGTGGAGTATGACCGGGGTGGAGGGAGCAAACAGATTTTTAGGCAGGGTTTGGAGGCTGTTCCATCAATTGTCAATTAACAATCATCAATTACCAATTAAGAACGAAGTTCTTGTCAAACTACATCAAACAATAAAGAAGGTTACGAATGATATAGAGGAGTATAAATTTAACACGGCAATCTCCAGTCTTATGGAGCTTGTGAACGTGATTTACGACAAAGGAGCGGATAAGGATGTGCTGAAGACTCTGGCTTTGCTCCTGGCCCCATTTGCGCCCCATATAGCAGAGGAAGCCTGGGTAGAGATACTTGGACAGCCTTTTAGCATTCACAAGGCCTCCTGGCCGGCCTACAACGCGAAGTATATAAAGACCAGTTCTGTCCCGATTATTGTCCAAGTGAACGGAAAAACGCGGGGAGTAATGGAAGTTGACATTGAGTTATCAAAAGATAAAGAAAAAGTGATTGGTCTTGCCAAAAAAGACCTTAAGGTTGCCAAGTGGTTGAAAGGGAGTAATATTAAAAAAGAGATCTTTGTTGATGGAAAATTGGTTAACTTCGTCATCCAATAGATACTTACTTTTTTCGGGTCTTCTCGGACTTATTTTAATTGGCGCCGGAATTTTTTATTACAACGGGGTCGGACTTCCCCGGACAAAAGTTGAAGTTTTGGAGGACGCTAAAAACTCCCTCGACGATGGTAAATTAATAACAGTTGAAATTGCGGGGCAGGTGATTGCCCCGGGGGTTTACAAACTTTCGTTTGACGGAAGAGTCGATGATTTATTAGTTAAATCCGGCGGTTTTAGGGCAGATGCCGATAGGGGTTGGGTCGATAAATACCTGAACCGCGCCGCAAGACTTTCCGACGGTCAGAAGATCTATATACCAAAAATCGGCGAGCAGACAATGGGAGTGAGTGCTAAGAATAGTGGAGAGTATCAAAGTGGATCAGTCCCAAATTCATCCGATAGTAACACTAAAATTGACCTAAATACTGCTAGCCTGACCCAATTAGACTCCTTACCCGGAATTGGCCAAGTTTACGGCCAAAGCATCATTGATCACAGACCTTACTCAAAAGTTGAAGAACTGCTCTCCAAAGGGGTTTTGAAGGCCTCGGTCTATGAAAAAGTAAAAAACCTGGTTGTTGCGTATTGATGAAAAATCTTCTATTTCTTCTCTTAATCCCACTTATTATTTTTAGATATTTTAGATCCCTACCGGACTACGAAATAGGTCAAAGTATCCGGATAACCTCTGTGGTTTTTTCGGATCCGGTTACCTACTCCGGTTCCATAAATTCTAAAGGTTCTCAAGGCCTAAAACTTGCGGGGCTTAGAGTTTACCTGCCGCTATTTCCCGAAATTAATTATGGAGACGAAGTCGTTATCGAGGGGATTGTCGGGGACAAAAAACTTGAGAGACCCAGGTTAATAGAAATTAAAAAATCGGTTGGATACGGAGCCAAATACCGAAATAAAATAATTTCTTTTTACCAGAAAGTTTTGCCCCAACCGATGTCGGGGTTAACCGCAGGGATAACCCTGGGAAGTAAAGGAAGTCTGACAAGTGAATTTTGGGACCGGGTAAGGACTACCGGGGTAGCCCATGTTGTTGTTGCATCGGGGACTAATGTAACTTTTGTCGTATCATTCTTAATGGGAACTTTAACTGTATTCTTTCCAAGAAGAAAAGCGATAGCCTTTGTTATATTGGGTATTATTTTGTATCTCTTTATATCAGGACTTGAGGCTCCATTAATACGCGCCGCCATTATGTCGGTGTTAGTATTTGCAGCTCAAGAGACCGGAAGGTTGGTATCAGGATGGCGGGTGCTTCTTATTACCGCTGGAGTTATGCTTGCATTTAAGCCGGATTGGCTGGTCGACCTGGGTTTTATACTTTCTTTTGTCTCAACAGCTTCGCTTCTACTATTCGAGAAACGAATTCGGGACAAGCTTTTCTTCGTTCCTGGATTTTTTAAAGAAGGCCTTTCAACTTCGCTTGCCGCTCAAATTGGTGTAACACCGATACTCTTTGTTACATTTGGACAGTTTAATATATGGTCGCCGGTTATAAACGCCTTAGTTCTCTGGACCGTTCCCTTTATTATGATTTTTGGAGCGCTTGGAGGAATCGTCGGACTAATCGTTCCGTTTTTCGGTAAATTAATTCTTTGGTTATCGTATCCTTTTCTCTGGTGGTTTAGTACCATGGTCGGACTTTTCAATTTATAACTATTTATAACTATTTATAACTATGCAAATTTGGAAGTATTTTTTGGGTCTATTAACCCTGATAGTAGTTGGGATATGGTTGGCGGTTTTTCAGCTCCCCGACGGGAATCTCCATATCATTACTTGTGATGTTGGACAGGGGGATGCGATTTTAGTTGTCTATAAAAACATCCAGATATTGACGGACGGGGGACCGGATAAAAAGGTAGTAGACTGTCTGGGGAAGTACCTGCCGTTTTGGGACAGAGACATTGAACTGGTTATTTCCACCCATCCTGACGCGGACCACTCAACAGGACTCATTGAAGTAATTAAAACATATAATGTCGGAGAGGTCTTTATAAACCCGATTAACTCTGGCACTCAAACTATTAAAGCGCTAGAAAATGTTGTGGGGAGTCGGGGGGTCAAGGTGGTAAGTCCGGTCGAAGGAGGGAAGTATGGGTTGGATTTGATCTATTTAGATATACTCAACCCAGGCCAAGACCAAATAAACAGTTTAAGTGAGAAAGTAGGGGCAAGTGAACTTGGTTTTAGTAAGCCGGTAGAGCAGACAAACGAGTACTCCATTAGCTATAAACTTAGCTTCAAGGACTTTTCAGGGATCTTCACAGGGGACATCCAAAATATAATTTCGGACAGGATTGCCCAAAATCCGATTGTCGGAAGGGCCAACTATATCAAAGTACCTCATCATGGTAGTAAGCATGGTTTATCGGAAAATCTACTTAAGGTTCTCATGCCTAAAGTGGCGGTTATCTCGGTGAGCAGTAAAAACTCCTACGGACACCCCAGTCCGGAAATTCTGGAGATGATAAAAAATTACGGAGTTAATATTTACAGGACGGATGAAGTGGGGGACATCGAAATTGTTACCGACGGAAAGAAATTTTGGACTAAAAATTAACCTTGGGAAGCAGATTTTGCAATAGCCTCTTGAATAGTATCGGCTCTCACAGATACTATAAAGTTCGTTCCCTGAAATCTTAGATATTTCTCTTTATCAATTTCAAGTTCCTCCTGCCTTACTATCTGTGGGGCGGCAATCACCATACTTGGATCGAAAGCGTCGATCAGTCTTTCGCTATTTTCGAGTCTGTACATATTGCTCCCTAGTTCTTGCATAGGTTGAGATTGTATCATTTTCGCCTCAAAAATAGCAAAATCTTGACAGTTGGGATATAATCACACTTCAGTTAAATAAATGCGTTGACCGGATTCGCGATCTGGGAGCAGCAGGCCAAAATGCCTGACGGAAGCAAACCGTAAAAATCAGCTAGAGTTTGTCGGAAACGGAGAACTCGAACAATAAGGATTATCCTTTAAGTTTCGAAACAGCCGCGTTCAACGCGGTTTTTTATTGGTAAAGGGTAGTTGAAAAAGGGTGGTACAGCCTTGAATATATCGAAAGGCCCCTTCAGTACTGAATTAATTTCAGTGTTGGAGGGTTTTTTGTTGGAAAAATATTATGAAAGAACAAGAAAATACATATTTCAGCAGTCATAATCTCTGGGAAGCTGTCAAGGCGGCGACACCGGAAGTGTTGGTATTGCATGAGAGGGAATTGAAAGGACCAAAGGTAAATGTCTGCTTGGTTTATTGCCCGCTTTATGCCCCCGGGGAGCTTTCAGATTCCAAAATAATACTTCCCCCGGGTGGTATTGAAGATTCGAGGGTTGCCGGAAAGTTCAAAGCCTATTTACCCGCAATTTCCTCAATGCATAAATACCTCAAATGTTTTGGTGGCGAGGTTAACCTTACGTCAGTATTTGCTAATAAGGGGGTAATTCTATCAGAGGAGCCGGATGGTACCCACAATGAGGCACTTATCTATCACAAACATCTCTATAGGGAAGCTACACTTAAACTATCCGATACACTTAATATGCCCGTAACTTTTTATGATTATGACGATTTGGGTGTGGATTTTCCCAAATTTTATAACCCAAAAGAAGCTCTACTGCCTGAAGACATTAGAATTAATCATGATTTGAGGGAAGAGTCGCAGATGATTGAGGTCCTGAACCAATATTTGGGGTTTCCTGAACCCATAACTGATAATAAAACTAATAGAAAAGTTGTAAAAAATATCCTCCAGATGAAAGATACCTCTTTTGAGGCTGCGTTTTGGCTAATTGCCGGCTACCTTGCTTTTGATCCAAAAATATCTAAAATAATCGGTGTAGACGGCGTGTATATGGTGTCTGAAAGGGCGGATTCGTTGTTTTGGATATCGAAATTGACGCCAAAACTTGATACTTTAACGAGAGTTCAGATCAAAGTAACCTGAGATGGATTATAAATATAAAACAATCAAAATAGGCAAGATTGTTGGTACCTATTATTCTTGCGGTTATAAAACTAATGTTATTTTGGTTTGGGCGATTGGCGGGCCGACGGTACCTGATAATGGCAAATTAGATGCGGCTCCGTTTATTTTGCAAAATAAGATTGATCTATTTGTTCCTGACTATTTGGGATTCGGCAGAAGTGATGGGATTTTTACACCCATGAACTGTATCAATACTCTTCTTTTGACATACAAACACCTCAAAGATGGGGTTGCCGGGGTTTGCTCCTACGATATGTCAAAAACCTTTCTTAAATATCAGAGAATTATTTTTGTTGGAAAGAGTTTGGGTGGTGCCTATGTTCCACTTTTACCAAGATTTAATAAAGAAATTAAAGAAATTGGTATCTTTTGTGGCGCTCTGGATCAGAGCGAACAAGGAAAAGTCAAAGGTGAAGAAACAAACGAGGATTTTGTCAGGACCATTGAAGATGGGGGTTATAAATATCTTTATAGAGGTTTTATCAAAAATAAAAAATTGTGGTGGAATCATCTAAACGATTTGGACGGTCTGTCTCCAATGGATAATGTTCAATATCTTAAAAACACGAAGCTTTTCATTGCTCATGGAAAAAAGGATGAAGTGATTCACTATTCCCAAGCTCTAAAATATATTGAGGCAATAAAAAAGGAGTTTCCCAAGAGCAGTAATCAGTTTAAACTTAGATTATATAAAGATGGTGATCATGGCAAATCAACCACAAACAAAGCTACTCGGGAGTTTTTGGACTGGATTGGAGTAGGTAATCCATAGATTTCTTGGTTCCATCTAATGTAGTAAAATAAATTATGATCAAAAACCAACTCGAAAAAATATTGGGGTTTACCGTTGAGGCAACTGAAAATCTTGAGTTTGGAGATTACACGGCCAATATTGCAATGGTTGAGTATAGAAAGATGGCAGTCGCTACAGACTCTCACGTTCCCGGAGGAAAGAAAGAAGGAATAATTTGGGTACGTAAGCCAGGTAAACCATGGCACAATACAAGAGAGTTGGCTGAAGATATTGTTGTTGGATTAAAAGATAGTGAGGATCTCAAAAGGATTGTTGATCGAATAGAAGTTGCGGGGCCGGGGTTTATCAATTTCTGGCTAAAAAGAGATGTATTAGTTGGTAATTTGATACAGATAGGTAAAGAAAAAGAAGGTTATGGCAAAAGTGATTGGGGAAATGGAAAAACTGTAGTTATTGATTATTCTTCACCCAATATCGCCAAACGATTTTCAATTGGTCATCTGAGATCGACCATAATTGGGCAGGCTCTTTATAATTTATACAAGTTTGGCGGTTGGAATACAGTTGGGGACAATCATTTGGGAGACTGGGGAACCCAGTTTGGGGTTCTAATCTACATGGTGGAGAGGGAAAATCTTGATCCTACAAAACTTACCGTTAATGATTGGGAGAAATTGTATGTTGATTTTCATAAGGAGCTTGAGACAAAGGAGGAATTAAAGACCGTTGCCGCGGAGGCTTTTAAGCGATTGGAGAATGGTGATACCGGCGCAAAAAAGATTTGGCAGGCGGCTCTCAAAACTTCACTTGCGGAGTATGACAGAATTTACGATTTATTGGGTGTGAAGATAGATTATGCCTACGGGGAGAGCTCTTACGAAGACCAAATGCCCGCCGCAATTGAGGAGGCAAAGAAGAAGGGGATTGTAGTAAAAAGCGAGGGTGCTTGGGTAATTGAGTTTGATAAAAAATATAATCTACCCTCAAACGTCTTGGTAAAAAGCAACGGGGCAACAACTTATTTGACCCGCGATCTGGCTCTTCTTTTCTTTAGAAAAGAAAAATGGAACCCAGACCTTCAAATTTTTGAGGTTGGATCAGAACAATCATTGTATTTTAGGCAGGTTTTTGCCATGGCAGAGATGATGGGCCTTTTTAATCTTGATCAGATGAAGCACATGGCTCATGGTTTAATCCGTTTTGAGCATGGAAAAATGTCCACAAGGAAGGGCCTGACAATAAAACTGGAGGATGTTTTGGATGAAGCCATAGAAAGGGCTAAAAAGCTGGGAAATAAAGACCTTGAAACAGCTAAGGCCGTTGGGATAGGAGCGGTAAAATATTTTGATCTTTCTCATCAGCCGTCAACCGACATAATTTTTGATTGGGAGAAAATGATGGCAATGGAAGGAAATAGCGGGCCATACCTTCAATACACAGTCGCAAGAACCAATTCAGTTATATCCAAAGCCAAAAAGATGGGAGAATCCAAAATGGTTGATTTAAACATAGAGGAACTGTCGATACTTCGAAGTCTGATCCGATTTTCCGAGGTGGTTGCGGGTGCCGCGAGAAATTACTCACCCAATCTTTTAACAAATTATCTTTATGATTTGGCAAGCAGATTTAACACTTTTTACAACAAGGATAAGATAATCGGTTCGGACAATGAAGATTTTAGGCTTGCTTTAACCGAGGGAACCGGCCAGGTGCTTAAAAACGGACTCAAGCTTTTGGGAATCGGATCCCCGGAAAAGATGTAGGTTTATTCCCGGTGTCCATTCCTCTGGTTAATGCCTCAATCTGTTTTCTTTTCTGCCAGTTCTCAATTTTAAGCTCGATGCGGTATTGAATAATCCTTAAGACGAAAATAGCCGTAAATGCCGGAAGAACGCACTCGGTTCCGGTCGCTAGAAAGTTCCAAAAATTATCATCCTCCTTGGGTTTATGTGAAGAAACCATCTCGATGCCAACTAATTCTTCTCTCTCTGTCATTTGGGACTGATTTTACTACTTTTTGAAGGTGATTGGTTTTCCCTGGGGAGATTCAAGCTGTTCCTCAAGCTTGCGTTCAATGTAGCCCTCATCAATCTCTTTGGTCATTTCGTCAAGTTCGGGATCGGACTTACCCTTCTTTTGTTCAGCTAAAATCTCTTTAAGGAGCTGTAAAATCTTGGTAATTTCTTTTTCCGAGATAAGCTCAACTTGAAGTCCGATCTCCTGCCTTAAAGTATCCCTTTGACTTTCCCTGTTTTGGCTCATTAGGACAATGACGGAAAGAATAATTGCTTCAATTGAAACAAACGAATTCATGAAGGAGTAGGGGTAGGGATCAACAATAGGAAAACCCGGGATACGCCCAGTATTTCCCAAAATCCAGACTCCGTAAATCAAAACATTGCTTATCAAAAAAGTGAAAGTTCCAAAATAAGAAGTCAGAAAATCTGCAATTTTGACAACAACCGGCCTTTTTTTAAGTGCAACGGCTTCAAAACTTTTAATGATTGTTTTTGATCGGTGATGATGACTGCTAGCAGATGGCATTAAATTATTATAACTTATACTATATAATATTGCGATGAGTTACAAACTTCATACTTTGTCCTCGGGGCTCAGGGTGCTTATGGTGCCGATGTCTGCATTGGAATCGGTTACCCTGACCGTGTGGGTAAAGACGGGTTCGCGTAATGAAGAAAAGAAAGTTTCCGGCATAAGTCATTTTTTGGAACACATGGTTTTTAAGGGTAGTAAGAAGCGCCCCACGGCCAAGCAAATATCCGAGGCGGTTGACGCAGTTGGAGGAGAGTTTAATGCGGGGACATCTAAAGATTGGACCAATTTCTATATAAAAGCAGGTAAAAATAACCTTGAGACCGCCTTTGATGTATTAAGTGATATGGTGCTTCGGCCACTTCTAAAGAGTGAAGAAATCGAGCGTGAGAAAGGCACTATAATCGAAGAAATCAGAATGTATGAGGATACCCCCATGATGCATATAGGGGACGTCTTTGAGGAACTGGCTTTTGAAGGAAGCCCCCTGGGGCGGGAGCTGGCGGGAACGGAAAAAACAGTAAAAGGTATAAAAAGAGAGGATTTTATAAAATACCGGGATATCCACTATCATCCCGAAGCTATGCTTGTAACCGTTGCCGGCGGGGTGACCGAAGCAAAAGCGCTTGAATTATCAAAGAAATACTTCAATCAGATTAAATCAGTGTCAAAAGGTATCATAAAAATACAAATATTCGAATCAAAACAATCAAAACCAAAATTTAAACTCCATAATAAAAAGGCAGAGCAGGCCCATCTTATTCTGGGATTTATGGGTGAGGGCAGGGGATATAAAGGAAGATTTGCCCAGAGCCTATTGTCTGCAATTTTGGGCGGGGGGATGAGCTCCAGGATGTTTATTGAAGTCCGCGAGAGGCGGGGTTTAGCCTATTCAATCAGAACAAGTATGGACAGATACCAGGAAGTGGGCTACATGGGCACATATGCCGGGGTGGATGTAGCCAAAGTTGATGAAGCCATAACCGTAATGCTTGATCAGTATTATGGAATAGCAGATGGTCGGTTTCCTATAACAAGTAGCGAGTTAACAAAAGCAAAAGAGTTTTTAAAGGGGCATTTGGCGCTAGCCTTGGAGGATACAAAAGATGTCAGCAGTTATTTTGGCGAGCAGGCGCTCTTCCTTCCCAAAATTTTGACCCCGGAGGAGGTTTCCCGAAAGGTTGACCAGGTTGAGCTTAAAGACGTTCTAGCCGAGGCTAAAAAGCTATTTGTTCCTGCGAGGCTAAACCTGGCCATAATTGGGCCTTACAAAAATGAGGAGAAATTTGTAGAATTGCTCAAATGAAAGGCTTGGAATTTCCGGTAGTCGGAACAAAAGTTAAGAGTTTAACTAAAAAGTTTGATTTAAATAGCCCTCAGGGCAGGAAAGTCTATTTTGAGGCTAAAGCGGGCGATGAAATTGCCAAAATTAAGAAGTATTTAGATAAAAATACTTTTGTTGCCTACCTGATCGGTAAGAAAAACTCCGGAAAAGGAACCTACTCCCAGATTTTTGCTGAAATTTTCGGTGCCGAAAAAATTGCCTTGGTTTCTATAGGAGACATTGTCAGAAATGTAAGTGCGGATTGGGATAACTTCAAGAAATCAGATAAATTTGCGAGACTAAAGAAACTTTATAGGGGTTATATCTCGTTTGATGATGCTTGTGATGCTTTGACCGATAGGAGTCAGTCAAAGCTTCTGCCAACCGAGTTTGTTCTAGCGCTTCTCAAGCTCACTATCGAAGATCTCAAAGGTAAAACTCTATTTATTGACGGCTTGCCGCGCGGAATGGACCAAGTTTCCTACTCTTTATATTTCCGGGACTTGATCGGCTATAGGGATGATCCGGATATGTTTATCTTAATTGATATTCCGGAGTCGGTTATTGATGAGCGAATCAAATATAGGGTGGTTTGTCCCAACTGCAAAAATACAAGGAATATAAAGCTTTTAATAACAAACAAGGTCGAATATGATAAAAAAGATAAGAAGTATCACTTACTCTGTGACAGCCCTAGGTGCAAAGGGGGATTCAGAATGGAACCAAAAGAGGGAGATGAGCTTGGAATTGGGCCAATACGGGAACGGCTTAATAAAGATGAAGAAATACTTAAAAAAGCTTTTGCTCTTCATGGTATTCCCAAGATTCTTTTGAGGAACCATGTTGCGGCTGCCGAGCCCGAAAAATATTTTGACAGTTACGAGATTACCCCTGAATACTCATTTGAAGGGGAGGGTGACAAAATTAAAATTGTCGAAAAGCCCTGGGCGGTCAAAGATGACAGTGGGATTCCTTCCGTGAGCCTTCTTTCGGCACCTGTAGTGGTTACCCTTCTTAAGCAATTAGCAGAAATCCTCGTCGCTTAGTGTCGGGGACCCGGGAGTCGAACCCGGAACCTCGCGAACCCGAATCGCGCACTCTACCATTGAGCCAGTCCCCGATTTGGTGCCCTCGAGAGGAATCGAACCTCTAGTCTTACCCTTAGGACGGGTCTGCTCTAAATCCGTTGAGCTACGAGGGCATGCTCAAGCTCCTATTTTACCTTATTTTACCGTCAGAGTATATAAATTGGGCGTGGCTGAGGCGGCCCCAAAATTCGTCAGAATCAGAATTTTAGTGGAATTTATATACGGAAAAGCGCTTGGAGAGAGATATGACCCGGAGTAGACGACCTGGCGGTTGGTTCCGTCATAATCCATAACAACCACACGGTCGGTGTCTGCCAAAAGGATGTGTTTGCCGGAAGGCATCCATCTCAAAGTCGCTTCATGGTCAGATAGGAGAAAATTCCGGTCCTCCTTGACGTCGTAGACATAAATATGGTCCTGTTGGATATTTCTTTCCTGAGCCTGAGTTGAGGCGCCAGGGAGTGGTTTTACCAGATTATCGGCAAGGACTGCCGATGAGGTTGCGGTATAAAGAATCATTTGTTCATCGGGGGAGAAAATAAAACTTGAGGTTTTTCTGGATAGTATGTCCGTTAACACCGGGGGAAGATTTTTGGTTAAGCCCGAATTTTTGATCTGGAGTTCTTTCTGCCACGTAGCCAGGGTAAGATCTTTTTTGGAAGCAATATTAACCCTCGACCCCTGTGCGGTAAACGATCCTGAATCAATCAGAAATATGCCGTTTGATGTTGTTAATAGTATCTGGCGTCCGTCGGGAGAGAAAATATAACTTGCATTAGTGAGATCTCCGTCGGTAAGTCTTTTGGGTTCATTATTAAATCCGAGGGGAAGGTTAAATGTATCCATTACCCAAAGGCCGATTTTGGTACTATCGGCATTTTGTGAAGGAAGAACGCTAAATGCAATTTTACCCCCTTCATCTGAAACCACCGGATTAAAAGCTCCTGAAACGGTTACGGGAGAGAGAGAGGGAACGTTTTTAAAGAGGGAAACTCCCGCTTGGGTTACAACCTCTTTATCGATTGTCAGTCGCTTATACCAGGGATAGAATCCGTCTTTTTTAACCTCGACATCATAGGTTCCGGGAGTTAAGGAAAGTGTGGCATTGGTGGCGGTTTTGAGAGCTCCGTTAATAAACACAGAAGCCCCGTCAGGTTCGGACTTTATAACCAGAATTCCGTTTGGCTGGAATCTGAAAGTCTTAAAATTGAGCCTGTAGCCCCTTGCATAGTATGAAACAAAAATGCCGACAACCCCGACAATTAGAAGGGTCGTCATAAAGAGAAAAACCCGTACTCTGATCATGGCTACTATTATACCAGCATCTGGAATAACCTGATATAATCCGAATGAAATGTGGAGAAAGAATATTGCCATTGATTTGGGTACTGCTAATACTTTGGTTTGGGTTGCCGGAGAGGGACTTGTGGGAAATGAACCCACGGTCGTAGCTATTTCTTCGGAGGATAATAAGGTTGTAGCTGTCGGAGAAGAAGCAAAGAGAATGTTGGGTAGGACCCCGGAAGCCCTCATCGCAAGCCGCCCCATGAGAGACGGGGTTATAGCAGATTATCAGGTAACCGAGGCCATGCTTAGATATTTTATAGGTAAGGTTGTGGGCAGATTTCAAATTTTTAAGCCGGAAGTAATGGTTTGTGTGCCTGCTGGTTGCACCCAGGTAGAGCGCAGGGCAGCGCTTGATGCAACACTTTCTGCTGGAGCTGCACACGCCTATCTGATTGATGAGCCTCTCGCGGCAGCAATAGGAGCCGGAATTCCTGTTTCTGCACCAAGCGGACACATGATAGTAGACATTGGCGGAGGTTCAACCGAAGCGGCTGTTATCTCCTTGGGAGGAGTAGTTACCCATAAGTCAGCCAGAGTAGCTGGAAACAAGGTCGACGAGGCGATTCAAAATTTTCTTAAAAAGAAGCATAATCTAATAGTGGGGGATCAAACAGCAGAGGATATAAAACTTAAGATCGGGTCAGCGGTTCCTCTGGCTAAGGAGGAGAAACTTGAAATTTCAGGGCGGGATTTGGTTTTTGGTCTGCCCAGAAGTGTAATTGTTACGTCAACCGAGATTACTGAAGCTATGAGGCCGGTTTTACTGCAAATAATCGGAGCCGTCAAAGGGGTTTTGGAGGATACTCCTCCCGAGCTTGCTGCTGACATTATTGATAAGGGAATTGTAATGAGCGGGGGGTCCTCAATACTTAGGAACTTTGACAAGCTCATGACCCAGGAAACTGGAGTACCTTCCCATGTGGCTGATGAGCCTCTTTTATGCGTGGTAAGAGGAACAGGTTTAGTACTCGAAAATATCGAACTTTGGAAGCGGAGCGTGAGCACAAAGGGTTAACAGCAACAATATAGGATATAAGTCTAAAGAAGAGAGATTTAAGGTTATAGGGTGTTAATAAATATATATTCGTTAGTAATTTAATAAAGATAAACAGAGATAGAAAATTGAAGCAAAATATGACTATAGTATAGAGGCATAAAGAAGGGGAATGGTGTTGGTAGATTGAGGATAATAATTAAGAATTACATATATAAAAACGAAGTAAAAAATTGAACATATTGTTAGTTATTTCAAATCAAATCTAACTAAAAAATTACCTATAATGTCATTGAAAAATATTCAAAAAAATGACATTTTTACTATTTTAATATAAGATAGTTGGTAGTGCGGTAAAAATGAGGCTAAAAGTGGTTTTACTGAATTCTATAAGATATTTGTCTATTTTGATATGTTAAATAATACCGAGAAAACAACTAAATCGGCCCGAAATTTCGTGAAAATCTTGGGAATTAATGTTGCTAGCACTAATGTCAATGAAGTGCTAGCGAGTGCAAAAGATTTTATATCCCATAATCATAAATTTTATATTGTTACGCCCAATCCCGAGCTTGTTTTAATGGCTCAAAAGAATATTCAGCTTCGGGATTCTCTAAATGCTGCCGATTTGCCGATTCCGGATGGAGTGGGTCTTAGGGTTGCTATTCCAGGCCTGCCAATTATTAAAGGCAGAGATCTGTTTATGAAGCTGATTGGTATGGCTAAAGAAAGCAAACGGAGGGTTTTTTTCCTTGGAGGCTTAAACAATGAGGCTGGACTTGCAGTCGAAAAATTGAAAATGAATATTGATTTCTATCAGGGTCCCAGGCTAAACCAAGATTCAGAACCTTCTACGGATGGGGATCGGAAATTGGAAAAAGAAGCGATTGATAAAATAAACGCTTTCAGGCCACATTTACTATTTGTGGCCTTTGGTAATCCCAAACAGGAAATTTGGATCCACAAGAATTTATCAAAACTAAATGTTGGGGGAGCTATGGCCGTAGGGGGTACTTTCCGCTATATTTCCGGGCTTTCACCGCTTCCACCCTTATGGATGGAAAAATTGGGTTTGGAATGGCTTTTCCGGCTTTTTACTGAACCGTTCAGGCTTGTCCGTGTCTGGAATGCAGTTATTGTTTTTCCTCTGAAAGTCTGGCTGAATAAGCTTTTGCAAAAGAGTGCTTAGCCCGATAAAGCTTGCCTTCAACCGCCCGTTCCGAAACCCCCAAGATACGTCCGATCTGGTCGTAACTTAAGTCCAGCCAATACCTAAACCAGAGAAGTCTTCTTTTCTCGTAGGGTAATAAATTTAAACAATCGTTAACCGAGGTTCTAAGTTCTTTTAAAGCAAGCGACTCTTCAGGAGAAAGAGTCTTTTTGTCGGCTTGAGTAATTGCGTCGATTAAAGGAACGACAATGCCGGAACGTTCATTAACCTGATCATGATAGTAATCAGCGATTTTATTTAAAGCGATTCTGCAAAGCCAGGTAAAATAACTTGATTTATGCCTGAAGCTTTTATAGCCCTTCCAGCCCGCAACGATTGTTTCTTCAAAGACCTCTGAAACGGCAATTTCATCTCTTCCGATTCGCTTAGCAATAAACTTAAAAAGTGGGGCGGAGTATTTTTTATACTGTCTGTCAAACCATGGGTTTCTTGTCATACCAGAGACTAATTATATACCATGCGTGTAACCATTTTTGATTCCGCAAGCATCGCGCAACAATCAAGGAGCCGTGAGGGAGGCTTAAAATTGAGGGAGATTGGGCAAAGGGTTCGGACAAATATTGATAAGATTGTTGAGTACCCGGGGAGCCGGAAAGGGGATTTTGGCGAGTGGAGGCTTACCGATTGGATGGGGGCTAAAATTGAACAGATTTTGTCTCGGGGTGGAACCGAGAGAAAGTAGGTAGTATAATCCAGACAAGTATGGAATACTTAATATATATCAATGCCGCAGACGAGGCTCGTATTCCGGAAATGATTGAAGGGCTACACGAGCAAGGGGTATTAGAAGAAGGTTCTGACATTACGGTTAGAGCTGATCCGTCGCTTACTTCTGCTGCGGACCAGACCCATATCAGGGTTGAGCATATTTTCCGGGATGGAGCAAACGGCCGCGGGCCGGTTGATATACCCCCTGAAAAATATACGGTAAATTTTCTCAAATAGTTGCCGTCTATGACTTTGAGCGATATCCAAGGAGTATTAAAGTGAGGAATCTGATTTTAATCAAGCTCGGCGGGAGCGTAATAACAGATAAAAATACTCCCTACTTGCTTCGGGAAGATAATATTATTAGACTTTCCAAAGAAATCGCAAAGGCCCGTAAGATTGCCGGCAGAAATACATTTTTTATAATAGGCAATGGCGGAGGCTCTTTCTCCCACCCCTTAGCAGCGAAATATAAGCTTCAGAATGGATTAACAAATAAAGAAGGATTAAAGGGTTTATCCCTAACTTCTAACGCAGAGATAGAGATGAATAGAATAGTAATGAAGCATTTGATAAAAGCAGGTTTGCCGGTTGTTTCCTTTGCTCCCGCCAGCTTCGTACTATCAAGAAATCATAAAGTATATAAACTATTCTTAGATCCGATTGGGGAGACTTTGGCGAGGGGAATTGTCCCCGTTATTTATGGGGATATGATTATAGATGTAATTCTGGGTTGTATGGCTTTTTCATCGGAAAAAGTTCTGGGTATACTTGCGCTTAAGTTTGGACCTCAGTTTGATAGAGTGAAGATAATAAATTGCACCGGAACGGATGGGGTATATGATAAGTCCGGCAATACAATTCCAGTAATTAATACGAATAATTTTGAAACTTTTAAACATTTTATAGGACCCTCCGATCAGATAGATGTTACCGGTGGAATGTCGCATAAGGTGGATGAGGCGCTGAAACTAGCAAGGGAAGGTGTTACCTCTCTGATAATAAATGGACAAAGGAAGGGAAATCTAACTAATGCTATACTAGGTAAACAAGTCACAGGCACGCTTATTTGTAAATCATGAATTATTACAAAAAAAGGATTCTCTTGGCGGAGGTTGATAAAAACGATAATGTTGTCGGTAAGATTGAACGCTGGGAAGCTCACAAAAAGGGAATTTTGCACAGGGGAGTAACCACTGCAATCTTCTATAAAGATTATATTATCTGCCAACACAGGAAGCACCCCGTTTTTAATGGATATTTGGATTTGACGTTTTCTACGCACCCCTTTTTTGAAAAAGAAAAACTGGTGGATATGGAAGAGGCAATAAACCTTTCTCTAAAGAGAGAGTGGAATATCAATAAGAGTGATTTACTCTATAAACCAGAATATAAAGGCAAGGTATATTACTACTCACCACAAAAAGATGCTAAATATATTGAGCATGAAGTCTGTCATCTCTATATTTCTAAAGTTAGATCTTTACCCAAAGTTAATTTTGAATATTCGTATGGATTTTCACTACTTACAATTTCGGATTTAAAATCTCTAAGTCCAGTAAAGGCTTTTCTTGCACCTTGGGTCTGGGAGTTTTTTAGGAAGAGGCTTTTGTAGATTTAGTATTTCCTCTCCAAAATGAAATCAGTCAATTCCTTTAATTGACTCCTTGCAGGTTCACTTTTGAGAAAATCAAGTTTGTTATCAAAAATTTCGCTAGCCATGTCTCTATACTTTTCCGCAATTTTTTGAGCATATTTAATACTACCATAGTGCATCATTCTATCAATTACCCAATCAACTTCCTTCTGAGTTTTTTGCTCTCTGGTTCTTGATAGGATTTCAATTATTTTTTTCCTATCATTTTTACTCGTCGTCCTCAAGAGATGTCCCAGAATAAGCGTTCTTTTGCCTTCAAAAATATCATTGCCTTTTTGTTTCTTTAGCCCTCCAAAATCGGTCGTTAAATCCAATATATCATCAACAAGTTGGAAGCACATTCCTAGTGCTACCCCAAACCCTGCAAGGGCTTCAAGTTGTTTTTCTGTAGCCCCGGCTGTTATCGCCCCGAGCCTCATAGGTCCGGCGATTGTATAGTAGGCTGTTTTACTATTGGCGATAAAGAACCAATCTGCGTCCCCAAAGTCTAGTTTGTTTTCTTTTGTCCACTTGATCTCAATAGTTTGCCCGAGGGTTGCTCTCATAAGCATGCGATAGAACTCATCGATTATTTTTTTTGCTTTCTGCCTGCCTAAAACCGGAGCATTTTCATTTAAAATCTTCCACATAATTATGTGGAGAGTATCACCCGCATTTACCGCCAGCTCATTCCCGTAGATTCTATGTAGGGCAGGCTTTCCTCTTCTTTCGAGGGACCCATCTTCAAAGTCATCATGTATGAGTATCCAGTCTTCTGAGACTTGCATTGCGGCGGCGGTTTTAGTCGAATTATGAGTCTTTGCTCCCATCGCCTCGGCAGCTAGCATAACTAGGGTGGGTCTTATGTATTTGCCCTTCCGTTCGGGGTACTCCTTTGTAAGACTCCAATGAAAAGATTGAAGCTTTTTATATTTAACCGGCACTTTAAAGGCCTTTGGGTAGACGGGGTCTTTTAGGTATTTTTCAATTTCCGGCCAAACCAGACGCTTAGTTCTTTCAAGTGTGTCTTGTACCACAGCCGTATTATACAGCGGTATGATATAATTTTCAGGCATGACGGATAAAATAGCACTTCCCAGGGGCACAGTAGTCCCTTCTCATATAGCAATGATTCTTGACGGAAACCGCAGGTGGGCCCGGGCTCGTGGCCTTGAGCCTTGGCAGGGGCACTATTACGGATTTAAGGCTGTCGAAAAATTGGCCCAAGCCGCCCGGGATTTGGGGGTTCACACTTTCACAGTCTGGGCATTTTCTACCGAAAACTGGGAACGGCCAAAGCGGGAGATTGCAGCCATAATGGATCTTTTCAGAAAGGCCCTTAAAGAAAAAGAAAAGGAGTTCCACAGAGATAAGGTAGCTCTGGTTCATCTTGGTAGAAAAGACAGATTACCAGAAGACATAAAGCGTGAGCTAACTAGAATTGAAGCTGAAACCGCCAAATATTCCGCTAACCATATTTTTAATTTAGCTGTTGATTATGGGGGACGGGATGAAATCCTGCGGGCAGTCAAAAGAATTATTGCCGACGGAGTTTCCCCGGAGAAAATCGATGAAAAAACTTTTGAAAAGTATCTGGATACCTACAACCAACCATATCCGGGCCCCGACCTATTCATAAGAACCAGTGGAGAGCAGAGAACAAGCGGACTTCTTCCTTGGCAGATGGCCTATACAGAATTTTATTTTGAGGAGGAGCATCTTCCCGATTTTTCTCCGGCCAAGTTAAAGGAAGCGATATTGGACTTTTCAAGGCGTAGAAGGAGATTTGGTGGCAACGATGCAGTTGAACACCTCAAATTTAATCCCGAAGTAAGCGCCCACCTGGAACTTTCCTGGTGGAGACTTAGGAATATTCCCGAAGGAATGAGGCTTAGGGACTACGCGGCAAAGCACATTAAAGAACAATTTGGACTTTCAAAAGAACTTGCAGTAGAAGCCGCAAAACTCATGATCCAAGCTTTCGTTGAAGAAAAGGACAGCAAGTTTGATGCGGCGACCGCCAAGATGAAGCAATTTTACATATTAGTTAAGAACGAATTGAAGCTGGCATTTGAGCCGGAAATTGTGGCCTCACTTGAGGTCAAAATGAATAGAGAGAAAGGGGAGAGTGAAGATACTACCCGCGAGTATCTTGCTGAGGTTTACCGAATTTCTTTGTTCCAAGCCGCAAAAGCCGCCCATCTTCGGGTTCTTGCTGCGGTCGAAAGAAACCTTGCCGAAGCCGCCCGTTCAACAGGCTCAGGGTCATCGAGATTTGTGGAAGCGCATTGGGCAAAAGCCGAAGATTATCTTCAAAAATATTACCGCGCCCTAAAAGAACGCGTAGCTTAAGCCTTCGGCGGCAGCAGACCCCTAACTTTTGCAGGAGTTCAAACTGAAGCTACTTTTACTTCCACCTTTTTAACTCTCTTTTCGAGTTTGTCGAATTCCTCAATTGTGGGTGCGTCATCTTGTAGTTCAGCCACGGAAATACCAATCTTATCAATCCTCTTTGTTATCTTTTCGTCCAGTTTATCAATTTTCGTTGTTAATCTTGCCTCTACACCATCTATTTTCTTATCCAAACCACCAATTTTAGTTAGGAGCTCTGATTTCATCGCACTTTGGCCGTTTGCGATTTTTCTGCTTTCTTCTCGGACGATTCCTGTTATGGATGAGATATCTTGTTTTGTTAATGTCATATCTCTAATTTACTCCTTAGTAACTTTGTGTCAACTAAAACTTTCTATATAATTTCCACCAAACTTGTCAGGGCTTGCTTCACAGAGTAGAATCGCTTCATGGTAAAAACTTTCAGGAACAGAACAATCGTTAAGATTATTGATTACTGGCGGGATCTCTGGGCCATTGGCTACCTTGGAGGAGTTGCTCACTGGGACCTTGAGACTTATATGCCGGTTAAGGGAGCAAAAGTGCGGGGAGAAGCCATGGCGCGGGCTTTGGGAATCCGCCAAAAAATGTTTTTGAATAAAGACTTCATAGCTTTAATTCATAAAGCTGAACACGAAAAGAACCTCAATGATTATGAGAAGGGGATCGTCAGGGTACTTCTAAGGGATCTTAAATTTTATGAAAAACTCCCCGCCGAGTTTCTTAAGGATTTTGAAAGACTTACAAACGAAGCAACGATTGTTTGGAGGAGTGCAAAGGATGGGAACAACTTCAAACTATTCCAGCCATATCTTGTAAAGATTTTTGACATGAATAGGAAGGCTGCTGACTATCTTGGCTACAAGGACTCTCCGTATGATGCCCTACTTGATCAGTTCGAGGAGGGGTTAACAAGCAAAGAGGTTGAGGGCTTCTTTAATCAAATTAGAGATCCCTTAAAAAATTTATTATCGGAAATTCTGCGAAAAGACAAACAAAACAAGAGCCATTTTTTGGAGAGGGCAGGCTATAGTCGGGAAAAGCTTGAAAACTTAAATAAAAAAATACTGAAGCTTTTCTGGAGCGACTTCGAACGATTCAGACTAGATATCTCAAGTCATCCTTTTACCACCTCCTTTGCCAATACGGATACCCGTATAACTACATGGTATCACAAGGAAGATTTCGCTAGAAGCCTTCTTGCCACTATTCATGAATTTGGCCACGCTTTATATGATTTACAGAGCGCAGACAGTCTTGAAATGACTCCGATTGCCGGCGGGAGCTCCCTGGTAATTCATGAAAGTCAAAGTAGATTCTGGGAGAATTTTATTGGCAGAAGTGATGATTTTGTAAAAGCCCACTTAATCGATTTTAAAGGGCTTTCCCCGGAGGTAGGTTCATATATACGCAAATTTGGGAAAGAGGGGGTCTTAAGTTATTTCAATAAGGTTTCGCCGGGGTTCCTTAGGGTTGAAGCGGATGAAGTTACATATCATTTTCATATCATGCTTAGATTTGAAATTGAGAAGGGTCTTATTGAAGG
>Ga0209518_1001855_pt1 | contig 21318 bp, 30 predicted proteins | sample RifGroB1_FD_183993 | JGI IMG/M metagenome (GOLD analysis project Ga0209518, IMG submission 183993) | Groundwater microbial communities from Rifle, Colorado, USA - Groundwater B1 (SPAdes) (version 2) | ecosystem: Environmental > Aquatic > Deep subsurface > Groundwater | place: Rifle, Colorado...
ATTCCAGCGAACTCCTTGATGTCCTTTTAGAGCAGGCAAGGATTAAAGGGCCTGCCTTGAATGAAACCCACTCAGCTTTCGGCAAATGCGAGGCCTGCGGGGACCACACACATCTAGTATTCCAGGACAATAAGTTTGTGTGTGATGGGTGCGCGAAATAAATCACAGATTATGAAAATTTATAAAAGGCAACGGCGCGATTAATTTATGAAAAAAAGTTTTATCGGTGTCATAATTGAAGAAAGTTTAGAAAATAAAAGCATTTAAAAAAAATAAAAATTGTAAAAACAGAAGTTGAGCAAGTTACTGCAGAACATAAAACGCCTTGGATTAAACAATGGACTCTGCATACTGTTGAAATCCCTGCCACCCGCGCAAGCCTTTTAAAGTAGCAAAAAGTAGCAATTAGTAGTAATTTAATGATCGGATCAATAAAAGTTTCAATAAGCGTTGATAAAAGCTTGGCAAATATCATCCAAACACTACCGTCAGCAAGTTCCTAACGCCTTCAGCGAGCCCGAGGACAGCAATTGCAATTAATATAAAGTTCCTCATGTTTTCAGATTTCACTTCTTTGTTTATGTAATAAACTGCCGGGATTAAAATTACGAGCTTCAGCGCATACATAATTGCGGCAGTATGCGTTAGCCCTATCAGAAATGTTGGTAACGGATGTTTTTCAACAAAGCCGAGGAAATCAACTGCGATAAAAGTGGAAGAGGCATCAATCATGTGTGCGAAAATCGGAAGTGCGAAAATCGGAACAAACCATTTCCACACACGCAGTAAAATAAAATAAACAATTGAAGCCGCAGTAAAACCCAGCAGTAGGATTGCAATGCCGTGATTTACGTGTTCAAACTTCAAAAATCTTCCGTAAAAAACCGCCGGAATAATCAGCGTTATGAATCCAATTGCAAAAGATGTTTTCCAATAACTTAAACCCGCCGGTTTGAGGGATGGAAAAATGCGATGCATTTTTTCATAATTTATTCTTGCTAATTTTTCAACAACGACTGAAATAAAAAGCGCGAGAAGGAAAATACTCGCAATCGAAAGATAAATTCCTGGCGCAACTGTGAAAAACCTCACTGGAATGATATTTTTGTCAACAAACATTCGCACCATGGAGCCAAGAAAAATAAACGGAAGGACTGCCAAGAAGAACTTCATATTTATTTTCAATTCGTATTTTTCAAACACTTTGTAAATCAAAAACAAAATCCCGGCGGCAATTAATCCATACGTTATTGAATTTATATAATTATATTCATTTGTGTTGCTGTAAATCGGCGTAATAAAATATTTATTTATGAAGTCAAATGCCAATGCCATGTTTTTGTTTACTAATTGCAGTTTAAAACCATTACGATTAGGTTTTTAAAACATGAATTGCAGCAAATATAATGCGCGCACAAGAAGCTTTGGAATGTATAGCTAAAGAATATGAATCAAATCAAGATAGCTGGCGAATTATCGCAGGCCATGATGTTGCTGGTTTGTATACTATTTATGCACTCCATGGAGATTTTTTTTGGACAATTAAATATCCAAAACATGGCATGAATGGTGTAGCTGAACGCGGTAAATTAGAGAATGACGAATTAATACGAAGCATTTCCGATGATCCTGCGGGTTATGGCTTACGATTAATGAGCAGACATTTATTCGAGCTACTTCTCAGAAATCGCGCAAAGCCCGATACAAAGGCAATAACTGCAAAACAAATGCTCGAAAACGCTAAGACCGGACAGATGATGGTGGTCGGACCAGTTTTGCATGCGCCCGTAATTAAACCAATAGATGCGGCACAGCGCGAATTAGAAGCCAAATTGAACCGCCAATTAGATGATTTGACAAATGGAATGTATGCCTAGCTAATTTATTAGAAAGTATTCCATCCCCCTTTTTCGGTAGGAGATGCTTTTAATGCAGATTCAATGTTTGCCAGCCTCGCGTTAATTGAGTCAATCGCGGCCTTCAGCGCGTCAAGCTTGTAGTTGAGTGCTTCGGCACTTCTTCTTATATTGTCAATCTGCTCAGAACTTATTGATGGGCTTTGCATCTGCATCTGCTGTTGAGGCATGCCAGGCAAGCCACCCATATCCATTCCTGGAAGCCCACCCATTCCACCCATGCCCTGCTGTTGTCCGAAGGGTTGTTGCTGTCCTGGGAAAGCAGGCCCATATCCTCCTGGCCCACCAGGAAGTCCTGTTTCGCCTAAATCGAGAAAGTCGTCTTTTTTCTTCTTTTTGAAAAAGTCGCCGATAGCCATATTCATAATTTAAGGATAGATATATTTAAAGCTTTAGAGAGCATGCCATAAAGCAATATTTATTAATACCCTTAGATATCCAAAGCTATGGCTGCAGTTGACGAATTAAAGAAAAAGATAGAAGAGCTAGTTAAAAATAAAAAAATAAAAGGCAGAATATCAAAAGCCCGCGTAATACTTGATGGCGCGCTTGCAGCAGTGCCAGAAGACAACAAAACCCTGCGAGAAGATATTTTGAAGATTTATACTCCAAAAATTATAAAAGGCGATGCGATTGGCGAATACTTCATAACTTACGATGCATTTTCAGAAGGACTTGAGCCTGTTTATTATTGGTTTTTGGAATTTTTAGACGGCATGAAATACAAGCTGAAGAAAACGCAGGATGTTTTTGCAGCATCTGAAGGCGGAGGCTGGTATAGCGAGATGGGTATGCGCAGGACTGCCTTAGAAAAACGGGCCAGTGAATTAATAGGCACCATCAACATGGTCATCAAGTCAATCATAAATCTTCTTTGGGATTTAAAAGAATTTGACATGAGATTGAATTGGTATGAAAAATATAAGAGTAAGAATGAAAAAGAAAAAGAAGAGGCGGACCTCGCCCTCAAAGCAGTCTATTTAACAGAAGTTGATATGAAGAAAGGCAGGGCTGCAATTAATTCCCTTGCGCAGGACCTAAATTTCATAACAATCCGCGACGCATTCATGGTTGCAAAAAAACCAGAAGATGTTGACAGCATGGATTTAAATGATAGAGTCAAGCGCGTCCTCAAGCCAAGGGTTGGCGATTATCTCAAGTGGGTTGAGCTGTCGGACAAAGAGCTGAATGAAAGATATCGCATTGAAAAAGCCTATTTGAAATCGCAGGTAAATTCAATGAAACTTTATACTGCATGGGCAAAGCCATACCTAATTGCAACAAATAAATTACTTCCGCCAGATATTACTGAGGATTTGGATGGAATAGACGTAGACCTTGTAACTTCTTTCGATGTTGCAAAAGTATATCTGGAGATTTTTGCCAAAAAGGAAGCAGAACTCCCGCAGACAAAAAAAACACCTTCCTGGCCGATTGAAGTTCCAGAAGAAGAAAAATGGTTCAGTTGCATCGAAATAAGCCTAAACCACCGGACAAGCCCTAGCGGCAGTGCCACAGACCGCGGACATCTAATCCACCGAGGGCGAGTAATAATGTCTTTCAGAGCATATATTATGCAGAAAAAGCACATAACTTTAAAAGACGAAGAAGCAGAGAATGAGCTTCTGAAATTAGTCTCTGGGCTTACAGAAGAAACTCTTTCAGCGATGAATGAGGATTTGAAAAAATATGTTGAATCGAAGCCCGACAAAGATAAAAAAGACGAAAAGAAAAAAGAATTTAAGATTCCAATTGTTGAAACTGCAAAAGAAATTGCGAGGCCATTCAAGGAGGCTGCTGAAGGCATAAAACAATTTTTCCCTGCGAAAAAGCCAAAAGTAAATTCTTGGGAGCTGAAGCGCCTTGAAGAAGAGGCGAAAGCCAAGGCGAAAAAAGATATATTTACAGTGTATGAGCAATATAAAAAACAGCATGGCATGCTCAAATGGTAAAAACGGAATTAAAAAATCCTGAAGAGCGGAAAAAGTTTTTGGAAGAGCATTTGAAAAAACAAACTGCTGGGAAACGGGAAAAAAGCATCAGGAAATTAAACGAAGAGATTGAAAAGTCTGAAAAAGAGGCAAAACAGAAAAAAGAGCACGAGGAAAAGGAAAACACAAACAAAAGAAAAGCAGAGCAGGAATTGGCAGATGATGAAATGATTTTAGAAATAAAATCGAAGGCTCTGCCAGAGCCTGAAACAGAGGAAAAGCCTGCTGAAGAGCGCAAATATGTTCCCAAAAGGCATGCCACAGATGCGCCGGAATCCGGGCTGGAAAGAGAATTGATTTCTGACAAAGCGCCAGTTCCAGACAAAGCCACGCAGGGAGTTGAAATAAAAGAGCAGTTCAGAAGGGATATTTCATATTCGCGCGATATTTCAGGCAGGGATGTTTTTAACACGTTAGTACATTATCTGCGCGAAGAAGGCTTTGATGCAAATAGCATTGGCTCTGCAACAGCACAGCAGGCCATCGTTGGAAGGGTTGTGGAATATTTCGGAAATTCAGTACCTCCTGAGCAGGTGGCGGGGTATATCAGCTCGCTGAGGCAGTCTGGAGGCTGGCTTGCAAAGGACAACAACAAATATAAACTCAATCTGCCAAGGAGGTAAAGGCTATGGGATTGCAATTTCACAAGGATAATTTTACGAGGCAATGGGATTACAAATCATTCGGAAATATGGGCACGTCGCTTAATCCAGGGCAGGCCAACCAGCTTCAGCAATTAAATACTATGATTTCTTCGGGACAGGGCGGCGCAGAAGTAATAACGCTCCAGAGAAATATTTGGGAGACAATCCCAATACAGCATTTTGACGAAATGAGGCGCTTGAGCACACTAACTGGTTTCGAACCGACAATCCATGCGCCTTTGATTGAGCCGTCTGGATTAACGCAGGGACAGGGAGGCGGAACAACAGTCAGCGAGGAACTTAGAAGAAGCGAAGGCAGGCACCTCAATGTAGTATTGGATCGGGCAGTGCAATTAGTAGATCCAAAAAATCCGAGAAATATTTCTGTAAATGTCCACCCATCAACAATCCCGGGGCCAATATACAGAATTGCGCAGGAAGACCTGAAGGATAGCGAAGGAAAAGTATTCAAGACAAAAGGCAAAGAATACTTGGATGCCGATTTTGCAATAGATCCAGAAAGTGGCCAGATAGCGCCGCTGAAGTTTGAAGTGAAATATTATCCTCCAACAAAATCCGGCGAGAAAGAGCATGTGAAAGTTTGGACACCTGAAGAACGCCTCGATAATATGAATGTCACTAGCTGGGAAAATGAAGTAGCGCAAACTTTTGGCGCAACAGAATTTCAAGAGAAACAAATGCGGGCTATTGTCGAGCAGGCTGGTGAAAAAGGGTTTACGCCGCAATTGCAAACTTTATTAAACAAACTAAATAGGGATGCGCAGTCCAAAATGCATGAATTATATAATGATGTACGCATACATTCTATTTTTGAAGAAGAAAACTGGAAAAAATTGCCAAAAGAAGAACAAACACGCTTAGCAGAAGATAAAGAACAGTATGGCAAGTGGAAGAACGATGTGACTACAGAAAGCCAAAAAATTCTGAAAACCATGGAAGAAATGCGCGATAAAATTAATAAAACAGAAAACAAGGACGAACAAGCGGCATTAGGTGCTATGTCTGCGCAGGCTATGCGCAATAATAATACTGCGTGGGCAGACTTTTTTAACAAATTAGCACACGAAAGAGGCAAAAATGATGATTATGTTTTTGCACCGAGAAAATTTATTCCTCTCGAAGAATTCTCAATGGAACGCACATCCAAGACTTTTGCAGAAGCTGCAGTGCATGCCCTTGAGGAAGCAGGCAGGAAAGCAAAGGAAAAAGGATTAAATCCGCTTGATATTGTGCCCATGGTTAACATTGAAAACATGCCAGCCAACATGCAGGCCTTCGGACGGGCAGACCAGCTGAAAAGGCTTGTCGAGGAAACCAGAATTAAAACAGCAGGCCTGCTGGAAGGAAAATATGGCAGGGCAGAAGCAAACAAAATTGCTGAGAAGATTGTTGGCGCAACATGGGACGTCGGCCACATAAATCTCCTGAGGACTGCCGGCTTCGGAGAGAAAGAAATTATAGAAGAAGCGAAAAAAATAGCGCCTCTTGTAAAGCACTTTCACATAACAGATAATTTCGGCTCATCAGACTCGCATCTTGCGCCGGGGCAGGGCAATGCCATCCCCACAGAGCAGGTCAAGGCAATCCGGGATGCTGCACTGGCTGCAGGCAAGCCCCTATCCGCAAGCACAAAAGAAATCATGGAAATCGGCGGGTTTGTCGAGCACCAAAGAGTTTCGCCGTGGCCGGACACACTAACTTATATGAATTCCCCAATTTATGAAACAGAAAATCAGGAAAAGGCTTGGAGTGACACGGGTGGAGATATCGGCACAAGTTATTTCTCCGGCTCATCAAGCTATGTCGCTGGCTATGGAAACATCCTGCCAGAACAGCACTTTGGAATGTACGGTTCAGGCTTCACAGGCCTGGTGGAGATAAGAGCAAGTTTACAGGCACTCCGATGTCATAGCTTTAGTGCAATTTACATGGTTCTCAGTTTTCAGTTCTCTGTTTTTGTTGCAGCGCCACAGAAGACTCAGAGTATAAGACTAAAGGCATTGCCCCAACCAAAAACTTAAATACGCCAAAACTATAAAATAAACATGGCTGCTGAGAAAAAAACAGATAAAACAACTGTGATTAAAAAAATCGGAAACCTCGAAGTTCTTGACAGGGATTACAGGATTGCATATGATTTTGCAGAAGAAGTTATGAAAAAATTCAAAAGTGTTGTAAAAAGCATAATACTTTTCGGCTCTGTTGCAAAACGCGAGGCAACACCGGCTTCGGATATTGATATTGTTATAATTGTTGATGATGCTTCGATTAAATGGGATAGGGAAGCGATTGCATGGTATCAAGAAGAATTAAAGAAGATTGTAAGCAAGAAAGATGAAAAAGAAAGACTGCATATAAATACAGTTACGCTTTCTAGCTTCTGGGAAAACATTCTGGTGGGCGAGCCAGCCTCAATAAACATCCTGCGCTATGGCATTCCAATTCTTGATCCAGGATTTATCATGCCTCTTAAGTTCTTGCTCTATCAGGGAAGAATACGCCCAAGCCAGGAAGCAGTCTATAACTGCGCTGGCAGGGTACCATGGCACATGTTTCGCGGAAAAATAAAAATTCTTGGTGCAATAGGTGATTTTTACTGGGCATTTGTTGATTCAGCCCATGCACCGTTAATGCAGGCTGGCCAGATCCCTCCAAGCCCAGAGCATGTTCCAGAATTATTGGAAAAAGTTTTTGTTGCAAATAAAAAACTCGACAAGCAGTATGTTGATTGGTACCGGGAAATGTATTCCCTTGCGCACAGCATAAAAAATAATGAAACAAGCAATCTTCCTGGAAGGGCTTATGACTTATGGCTGAAGCGCAGTGAAGAATTTACAAATATGATGATGAAACTGCTTGAGAGCGAGAAGCCTGCCAATAGTTATCATAAGATAAAAGATTGAATTTAAAAAAAAGAAAATTAAGCTTCTACTTGGTATGCTTCGTTCATGTGCCTTACGGCAATACAATCTTCAACGCCTGATTGTTCTGTGCCGAGTGTTAATGCAGCTTTCTTTGAAGCCAGCTTGAACAGCGGTTCTGTGGTTGTCATCAATAGTTGTATTAGCAGTTGCGGCTCTACTTCATCCAGCATTTTATTTGCGCGTTCTTTGAATTCGTTGCTGAAACCATATGCAGTCAATGCAGCTGAATTGTAGGCTTTTAATTTTCCTCTTAGTTCTTTTTCTTTGTCAGTAAGTTTTTTCTTCAATACCGGATCGCCATTATGGGTTTGCGCTTCTTTTATCTGCAGGTATTGTCCAATTACTAATTGGTAGCTTTCGCCTTCCTTCAAAGCGTTTAGTATTGTTTTCTGCGCATCAGCTGGCAGGCTTCCGAAATCAAGCTTGTCAATTAATGAGCCTTCTTTCCATGCATCAAGTTTTATTCCGAATCTGCTTTCAAAGTCAGACTCAAATGCCTTTTTTGCCAAGGCAGACTTTTTGTCTGCAGGCATGCCATTATACATTCTCTTTGCGATTTCCTGCATAAACGCACTAACATATTTTATAGCGTTAGCATCTTTGCTATTAAATGCACGTAGTGCCGCATTAGTGTATTGCTTGATATCATTTTCATCGGTGATTCCAAGAGCTTTGTAATACCAGCCAAGATTTTTTTCAAAACCATCTGCCAGGCTTTTTGCATATTTTTGTGATTCTGCATCTTTTCTACCTGCGAATTCCTGTATTCTTTGTAAAGTGTGAAACGGGCCATTTAGCGGATTTGTTACGACTGCTTCCAATCCGCTTTGTGCATCTTTGTTTAATTTATCCCATTCAAAAGCAGGAGGCATTATTGGAGCACTGGCTGGCTGTGGCGCAGCTGGTGTTGGAGTTGGCGGCGCCTGAGCAGGCACAGGACTAGGAGTTGCAGGCGCTTGCGGTGGAGGTGCTTGAGAAGCAGGGGCTGGAGTTGGTGCCTGTGGTTGCGGAGCATTAGGAGTAGGCGCGGCGGGCGTTTGCGGTGCTGGGATCTGACGTGGATTTGCCATGTTAGGTCTCAATGACCTTACAGCCCCAGCTATGCCTTTTTTAACTTTTCCAGGTATGTCTCGCAGTGCCATGGTATTTATTTACTATATTTCAATATAGTTAGTAGTATATAAATCTTTCTATATCGTACTCCTTTATAAATAAGCTCTTAGCTCGCACACGCGTGCGATTTTTGCCTTTAAAAAGCCCTATTTAAAAAGCAAGCTAGCATAGGTTAACTTTATAAAATAGTAAATGCTGTTTAAACTATGGCAAATAAGAAACCATATCAAGCTTCTGCAGGTGCTAAAAATTACGCCTTGCCAGCAGATCTAGCGCCAATGCCAGAAGCAGGCCAGGGCATGCCGCCCCAACTGACTCCTCAGCAACAGGCGGCCCTTGCACAAAAAGCAAAGGAATTCTTAGACTCAATCAAAAACAAAGCAGAAGACTTCCAGAAGGAAATCACAACAAAATTCAAGAAAGAGACTGTTGGATTAATCCTATTGCCTCCAAGACCAGTGCAGGCCTGCCTTAAGTGCGGTTCAAACACAGTAAAAGTCCTTGATGAGTTCAAAGGGCACTGCACGACCTGTAATTCTGACTTTAACACTTTAGATATGCTAATTCTGATGCAGTTTGAGGGCGCAAACCTTGAAGAAAAGTTCAAGAAAAAAGATGAAGCAGATGTCAAAATCAAAGAAATAGCGCAGAAGAAACTCCCGCAAATAAATGTCTCAAGCGTTTTGCTTGATGAAATATGGGATATGTGTTTCAAAGGCAAATACGATATACTAAATCTTCTGACAATGGGCGTAATCCTTTATGACACTGGAATGGTTGGCGCATTAAAGGCATCTGAAATCCACAAGCGCATGGTTTTGCAGAAATTCGAAAAATATGTTGTTACTTATGCAATCGGCGGTTCTCTTGTAAAAGGAAGGGCTACAAAAGAGTCAGATATAGATACTTTTGTCGTAATCGATGACACAGACGTTACACGAATGACTGGCGCGGAATTGATTTCAAAACTGCGGGCGATAATTTTAGGCATGGCTTCTGAATCAGGCTTTGCGGCAGGTGTAGGCAACAAGATGAATGTCCAAATTTATGTTTTGACAGACATGTGGAACAACATCAAGACCGCCAATCCCGTAATTTTCACTTTGCTGAGGGACGGCATTCCTCTGTACGATAGGGGAATGTTTGCACCTTGGAAACTTCTGCTCAAGCAGGGAAAAATAACCCCAACACCAGAAGCAGTTGATATGTATATGAAGTCAGGCAGGCAAATGGTGGACAGGACAAAATTTACGCTGAGAAATATTGCAATGGAAGATTTTTTCTGGGCAACACTGACACCTGCACAGGGTGCTTTGATGCTGATGGGCGTTCCGCCTCCAGACCCAAAAGAAACTCCTGCAATGATGAGGGAATACCTTGTTAAATCTGGATTGCTTGAAGAAAAATATGTAAAAATACTTGAAGATATTTTACAGCTGAGAAAAGATTTTGAACACGGAAAAATAAAAGACATTGACGCAAAAACAATCGGCGAATACATGGACAGCACAGAAAAATTTCTGTCACGATTGGATAAATTAATGGTGCAGATTGAAACGCAGGAAGTCAAGAAAGAATTGAAACAGCTGAATGAAAAATTAATTGATGATATGTCTGCTGCACTGAAGATGCTTGATGTAAAATTCAATTCAGATGATGTTGTAAAACAGTTTGAGAAAAATGTCATTGCAAAAAAGCTTGCCCACTCAAAATATTTGGAATTAATTGAGCGCATTGTTGCGCTTCACAAGGAAGGCAAAGGTGACAGGCGTGAGATTGCATCCCTGGCCTTTGAGCAGGAACGGCTGGCAAAAGATGTTTTCGAACACATACGCGCAGAGAAAGGCAAAAAAGTAGAGAAATACAAGATATCCGCACATTACAGCGAGAACAAGAAAGCAGACATATGGCTTTTGACTGACTCTGCATTTATTGTCATGGATACTGCAAAGGCCGACACGACAATAAAGAAGTTCACAGTTGACAAGGACGGCTGTCTTGTAAAAGAAGCCGCATCTAACTTAAAAGAGCTGAATGCAGTTGTTGAAAAATTTGCTGGCACGCCAACAACACTGACAAAGGCCACAATAGATTCTTTGAAGAAGATTCTGGCGGAGAATGTTAAATTAGTTATTGGCGCTTAAATCAGCGTTTTCGTTTTTTTTGAATTTTTATCGAATTTCGTTATTGCCTTGTTAAATACCGTGATTGGCGTATGCCTTGGGTGGTGGCGTTCAGTGTATTGCTTGGCCAGCCATTTCACGCCAGCAGTAGGCTCCATGCCGGTGTCTTTCATGATTGCGTTTTGAAGGCAAATGTAAAACTCTGGCTTAAGGCAAAATAAATAAAATCTATCTGTTTCTGTAGGCTTAATCGCATTATAATATGGCATGCCAACGCCAATTCTCAGATAAGCATTCAAAGCAATGGGATCGACATATATATCAAATAATTCTCTGATCTTTGCAGCAAGATCTCTGCCGTGCCTAGGCTCATTTCTAAAAACGACAGACGCCAATGCAGAATAGCGCGCCATGCGATATGCTACGCTTACCATACCACTAATAGCATCAGAAGATTTTAAAACCCATCTCTTAATCTAATAAAAAGCCTTAAAAACCAAAACAGACGGCAGAAGATTGGAATGAAAGCAGTCGTTATGAATTACAGAGGTTCCCAAAAGGAACAGACAAACAACCAGATGATAATCAAAGCCGAAGGCATAGATAAAAAAGAAGATGCGGCAAAGCTTGTCGGCAAGACAGTAACTTACACGACTGAAACCGGCAAAAAAATCTCAGGAAAAATTTCTGCTCCGCATGGAAACAAAGGCGCTGTAAGGGTTATTTTCTCAGACAAAGGACTGCCGGGGCAGGCACTTGGGCAGAAGGTTGATGTGGAATAAAGTTATACTTTTTTGTTAAACTGTACAAAATCATCGTCGCCGGGTTTTGAGTTCGGATTTGTTTTGTGATTTATTGCCTCTTCTAACGCACTTGTTAATTTTTTCGCTTCCTCTTCACTTAATTTGCAAATAACTGGCCAGAAATTCCCGTCTTGCAAAATTAGTATTATTTTATCCTCTATTGTTTGTGCAAGAGCATCCGCCGTGTCTGGCGGGCTTGTTACGATATATGACCTGATAATCTTCAAATGCGAATCTGGAAGTTCTATTACTCCATCCGGGCTAATTTTGCTACCTTCAGCATATTTTCCGATATAAATTGCATTTTTCATGCAAATACTAATAGCAATATTTTATTAAAGCTTTCTGCATGCTGCGCAATTAACGCGAAAGCCCTTGCCCGCCAGCCATGCCAGAGGACTGCTGTTCTGTTGTTTTTATTTCATCTTCAAGAATTTTATGCCCTTCAAAAGACTTCAATATAGATTCGTTAAGCCTTGTTATCGTTTGCAAATGCTTTGTTAGGCTTGGATTTTTACGAATGTGATTTTCCATGCTCTCCGCCCATCCGAGAAGTGCAACACCCAGAGATACCGCCCCAGTCGCATCCAAGGCGCCAAGCGGTGACAAATCTCCAAGTGCTATTGCAGTGCGACTCTTTGGAAATTTTTCTATTTCTAATTCAATTCTGTCATTGTATAATCTAAAAATAGCATCCCCTAGCCTATAAGCTACCCAACCCCAATTTCCCAAGGCTGGCGGAGGGACCGCGCCTAATCTTTCTAAGTAATTTCTGGCAAAAATATATTCCATTTTAATTCACTTTGAAAAACTCAGTTATCGGATATGGCTTGTTAGTCGCAGGGGAATTTTCATATATTTTTTTTACCCTGCCATCAGAAACTTCAAAACGAGAAAAAACAGCGCCATCCGCCAATTTTAAGTAATAGACTCCCGGAGGCCAGGAGGTACACACACGCTGAATGCGTGTGACAAAGGATTTTTTGTCTTTAAGGTCAGGTTTTTGGACAAAAAGAAATCGATATTTAAGATAGGGTGCGGCAAAATTCTGGCGCACTCGCATTACTTCTAGCCTTGATTCAAATTTTTTAGTCATTTCAGTCGATAGCAATGTATTGGCACCAACAGCCAAGTGGCAAGCCACAATTGCTATATGTGTTATGATAGTAAATTGGTGTTCCTATCATGTTATATGCAATATACGTTTAAATACCTTTTGCATGATTTTGCGATACTAGCTATCACAAACCTTGCTCTATTTTTATCAATTCATTCAATTTTGCCGTGCGTTCACCGCCAGCCAGCCCGAACTTCACGAAGGGGGCTTGCCATGCAAACGCAAGGTGTGCGAGAATGGAATCATTAGTTTCTCCTGACCTGTGTGAAAGAACCGGAACAATATTGTTCTTTCTTGCATAGTCCAAAACCTGTTTTGCCTTGAAAAGCGAGCCAATCTGGTTTGGTTTTATAATTACAGCGTTTATAGAATTCTGGCCTGCTGCAACTTTTAATCTTGATAGGTTTGTTGAAATTAAATCGTCTCCGCAGACTAATTTCCGCGAATATTTATTTGATAATTTATTGAAATCTGAAAATGCCTTGTAGGCATCCTGATGGAGCGGGTCTTCAATATAAAATAAATGGAATCTATTTGAAATATGCTCCATTAATTCAATATGTTTCTTTTCATCAGCATGAATCCCTTTCTGCTTTCTCGAAAAGTTTTTCCAGAGATATTTGCCTCTGACAAATAAACTCGTCGCAGCCATATCTATTCCGACTTCTGATTTGTGCTTATTCGCAGTTCTGTCAACAATCTCTAAAGCTGTTTCATCGGGCAGGCTTGTTGTCCATGCGCCTTCAGCAGTCCTTCCGCCGAGGAAGTGCTTATCTTTTTTTGCCAGCTCAAACTTTACCTTGTTGTAAATTTCAGAAGCAGTGAAGATTGCTTCGCTAACGCTTTTTTCTGTCGGAGACACTAAAATCTCCTGTATGTCAATTGAATTTGTGGCATGCTGTCCTCCGCCGACAACATTAGCTAAAATTCTCGGAAAGGTTTTTGCGTTCGGGTTAAGTATTTTCCATAAGGGGCGCTTGCGTTCCTGTGCGAGTGCGTTGAGCATCGCGTATTCCAATGCGATTACTGCGGAGCCGCCAACATTTCCAACATTTATTACCTTTTCAACCTCTTCTAAGTCATCGAAGCTTTGGAAATTAAAATCAATTATTTTTTTTGCGTAATTGTTGAACAGTTCGATTGTCAAATCCACATCCTGAATAAATTCCGGCACTTCAAATGAACTTTTGGAAGTTCCTGATGGCGCAGCACCCCAGCCTTCAGATGTTTCCGCCTTAACTCTGACTGCGATGGCTGGCTTTGCAAGGGAATTCAATATCTTTATGGCTCTAATGTCAGTGGGTTTCATAATATCTTTTGTAGTCTTTTGTTTTTAAGTCTAACTATCAGTTGCCTTGGATTTATTAGCTAAATAAAATACAAAAAATGCTTTTGCAGCTTTTAATCCATCAGGCTTGTCGAACTCGTTAATGCTAAATCTCTGCGAAGTAACATAACCCTCCACATTACCTCTGTCACGCATCAGATAGGAAAAATATCTTTTACTGCCAGCGATCACGTATTCTCGCAAACCTAAACTTTCCAGTACTCGTTGATACGCAGCTCTTGCAGCCATAATATCAACATTAGACCCATCAATGAAATTAAATTGGAATGTTGGGCGGCCGTATTTATCTGAAATTATTTTTACTTTTAAATTTCTATCCGTTATTTCTATTTCCGCATTCAAGTTAGTTCTGCATGCATTATTGAATTCAGATATGCGTTCATGCAATAGGCTTACTAAGTCCATAAAATTTGCATACTGTGTTGCTTTTTAAGCTATTCGACTTCAATCTTGTGCGGCCTTGGCCTTCTTATTGTAATTGGCAGGATGCCTGCCTCTAATTCTGCCTTGGCAACATCGTTCGACTTGAACATTTCTTCTGGCTTCTTTATCAAAAGCGGTGCGCCCATAGCTAACTGCAATGCCCTCGCACCAATAATCCTTGCAATTTCAAATTTAGTGTATGTCATTTTGCTGTTTTTGGTTGTTAGTTTTTGGTTCTTGGCGTAACTAATGACCTATTACCAAAAACAAACGGCAATTTTGCCTTTTAAACCTTTTTGATAAGCCCCCGCAGTTCTTTTCCCTTTTCTATAGCAGTCCCGAGCAGTTCAAACACTTCTTTTTCAGTAAATGTGCCTGCCTCGCCCTTCTGCATTGCTGAGATGGCGCCGTTTTCTAGGGTTGCGATTGACAATCTGCCATCGTAGGATTTTTCTTCCCGCCTTGAAGCGTCAAGGAAAACATTTCCATCAAGCTTGCCAAAAGTTGTCATGACTGGCAGGCATGTCAAAGGGAGTTTCTCTTTTGTCAATTCCTTGTAAAGCACTTTTTCCTCTTTCTCATCGTATTTCGGTATGTATGCATGCTTCAGCGCAACAATCGCGCCGAGCGCAGCTGCATCCAAAAGATTGCCATCGTCGTTCATCGGATAGATATCAATAAACACAGTCCAGACTTTTTCTTTCGGTGTGATGCACAATTTTGCAGTGTCAATTGCTCCCGATTCCCTGATTCCTCTGTCAACTACCCTTGCCAGCTCGACAGACTGCGGGCTTGGCGGGCCTGGCTCGAAATCAGGATTTGCCAATGGTATTAATTCTGCATTTACCATAAGTGTTCCATCGTCAGGTGAATCAGGATACGGTTTTGTTACGTCCATTTTAACACCGACGAGCACTTCTGTTTCCCCGATTCTTACGCGAGCAGAACCGCATGCCCTGGCCAGCGGATTTACTTCAACTTCAATCTTCCTGTAATCGAAAATCTTTCTGCCATCTTCGCGCTGTCCTTTCTTCAGTAGTTCTGACATGTAGCTTTTTATTGAATCAATTCCCATTTTCTTCTCCTGCGTCAGGCATTGCCTTCTTTTCAACACTATATTTATCCTGCAGGGCTTTTTTCTGCATAGCGTAAATCTTTTTGCACGCTTCAATGTTCATTTCAACAAGCTCTTGTATTTCTTCTTTTGTAAGCTCGCCGTCCATCTGCAGTAAAGTTATTTCGCCTTTCCTTAGCATGTATGCGAGGGGCAGGTCTGCTGAACCGAAATTATCTTCTATTTCGAACATATCGAGGACAAGCTTGCCATCAACCTTGCCAGATGCAACTGCTACAACCATGTCCCTCATTTCAATTCCTGCGTCTGCAAGAGCAACAGACGCAGCTGTTATTGCAGCGCATCTCGTTCCTGCATTTGCATTTGTAACTTCAACATAGATGTCAATTTTTGTCTTAGGATATTTTTCTAAATAGATGGCAGGCATCAAAGCCTCTGCCATTATTTTTGAAATTTCAGTTGAGCGCCTGCTCATGCCAGGCCTGGACCTTTCCGGCGTCGAGAATGATGCCATATCATACCTGCATTCAACACAGGCCCGATCGGCCATTGACATGTGCTTCGGGAAAACTTCCCTTGGGCCGTAAACAGCTACAACTATTTTTGTTTCGCCTTGTGTAATTTCTGCAGAGCCGTCTGCACTTGGGATGACTCCTGCTTTTATTGTAATCGGCCTGAGCTCGTCTGGTTTTCTCCCATCAAGGCGCTTTCCGCCGATAATCATTTTATCAGGTGCTCCAAATTTACCTCCCATTTTATTTGCCTCCTTCAAGCATGTGCTTTATTTTATCTGTAAGTCCTGGCAAATGGCTTTCTTTTTCTATGACTTTAATTATCCTGCTGACCAATGCCTGCTTTTCAGCATCGCCTTTTATCCAGATTAATCCGTTCTGGCCAACAGTTATGTCGCAGTTTGAATGGTCTTTCAGCATCTTAATCATAGAGCCTGCCTTTCCTATTATTCTTGGGATTTTTGTCGGGCTTACCTTGATTATTGTTCCGCCAACCAGCCTTCTGTAAGGCCTGTATTTTGCAGTCAGCTTTACAAACATGCCTTCCGAGATGGCAGTAACTTCTGTCAGCGCATAATCGCCAATGTCGAAGAACTGGTTCATGCTAGCCTTCCTCAAATCTATATACTCGCTTGAAGCTTCGCCGATGTTTAAGTCAGCAAGGTAAGGACAGTCAATATCCAGCGTCCAGCCGGAATGCCCTATGTTTGTAACCTTTCCGATTACAATGTCGCCACGCTTTGGCATGTACTTGCCTGCCAGCGGTATTACTTTTATTACCCTTCCTTTCACATAAACCAATCCGATGGTTGATGCAAAAATCTTTTCGTCTTCCCTGAATGCCTTGCCTGCTGGAAGGAAATCAAATCCTTCTGCAAGAGGCTCGCCGGGAATAACAATGTCTTTATCGTTTACAAAAACTTTTTCCATTTTATTCAATCCTTTTAATTTTATCAGCGTTAACTATCATAATGCCTGAATTAGCATCAGCAATTACTAATTGTAAATATGTTTGGACATCAACTTCGCCCAGATACGGTAATCCAACGGGCTTGTATTTTTGCGAATCTTGGGAAAATTGTTCGCAGTCAAAGATGCTGGTATGTAATATAGTTACGGATCTGCCCCGAACAATCCATTCTCTTGCTATGACTGGCATCCGTATCTTGGCGAGCATAGCTTCTAATGCTAGTTCTAACTCGCCGGGTTCTTTGCGCAGAATCACTCTTTTATTGGCTGTTGCACTTGCCATTATTTTTTCTCCTCTATTGTCGCTTCGCCTTGAGTAAGCTTGTTCACAAAATTAAAGAAGTCTGCCTTGACTCCTGCTGCAATTTCAACTTCAAATGAAACTGCGCCGTCGTCTTTCCAGTCTTCGTTTTTTAGCTCAAACTTATTTTTTATGGCTGAATATGCTGTCCCTGCATGCTGTGCAGGCAATATTACTTTTATTTTCGCTTTCTCGAAACTGATTGGTATTATCGGCCTTAACAGCTTAATTATATTTTCAATCTGCGCGTCTGCCTGCTGGTACGGGTCTACTTGAATCTTTGCCTGCTCCATTGCGAGTTCAATTCGCTGGACTGGGTGAGGCAGGCCTGTCTTCGGATCGCATGCGTTTGCGTGTATGAATTCAATTATCTTTTTTCTTTTTGCATCAAAGAATTTCTTCCTCATTTCCTGAGTGAGCGCGATTTCGCCGTCCTTCAGGATTACTTTCGCAGATTCGTGCACGAGATCGTGGTCAGACATAGCTGCTAATTTCTTTTCATCAACTTTTCCTTTCAGAAGTTCTCTGAGTTTGCCAGAGCCATGGATGACTGCCTTCTGAACATCTTCAAAAACTTTTGGAGTATCGAGTATGTCGCGCGTGTCAATTGCTTTTCCATGCCTAAATTCGAGCGCAAGTTCCGGACTTTTCAAAACTATTTCAAAATTTATACCGAATTTTTTGAGCTTGGCAAGGTTAAAGCTAGCCCGAGTTTCTTTTGCTCTGTCTGGAATCATCATGCCTGGCATTTTTACTATTCCTTCAAATCGACTTTTTGAACTCCGTCTTTTGTGACAGCCATTGCTTCAAGCCTGTCGATTGAGAATTCTTCATTCAAAATCTCTTTAAAAACCTCACGGGCGAGCTTTTTCGCTTCTTCGAACTTCATATTTTCCCTATATTTCTTTTCGAGTGCCTTGTTTGCCTCTGTTGAGCCAAGCCCGATTGCTTTTGCATAATATTGCGAGTAAATTCCGGAAGGCTCTGTCATGAATAAGTTTACGCCTTTTTTGTCAATGCTAGCCAGCAGAAAGGAGATTCCGAAAGGCCTGATGCCAGAGTACTGTGTATATGTCTGCGCCATGTCAGATACGTACCTTACCACACCTTCGCCGTCTGTTTCTTCGCCGTAAGTAAGCCTGTGCTGTTGGGCGAAAACCCTCATTTTTCTCACAAGAACCCTTGCGTCAGAGGTGTAGCCTGCGAAGGTTGAAATTATGTGGTCGTCTATCTGCGCCACTTTTTTTACGGATTCTGCCACGAGCAGTTTTTCAACTATTCTTCTGTCTGCAGCGAGAAGAACGCCGTCCTTATAGACAATTCCCAAAGTCATTGCCCCTGCCGAGACAGCTTTTTTTGCATATTCTATCTGCAAAATCCGCCCATCCGGGCTGAATACAGTTATAGCGCGGTCGTAACCCATTGCTTGATTTGGTAGTACTTGCATTTTATTCACCTTGATTTTTATATATGTTAATTTCTACTCTGTGGCCACTTAAATAATCTTCTGCGCCAACTGTTCCGATTCCCAGCTGGAGTAGCGTTGCTTTTTCAGCACCAGCTGCTTGGCCTCTGAATGATATTAGCGCCTGCACTGGCACTACAGCCCCATTTTCTCTGCGAGTATCAATGCCTATATGTTCTATTATTCCTGACGCTTTAAATCTTGGCACTGGTTCGCCTACGAAAAATACAGTTGCTTCCAAAAGATGACCTGTTAAATCTTGGCCTGCAAGCTCTTTTAGTATGCGCCCCTCGCTAAGCACGTCATTAATCAATTCTCCCAATACTAATTTTGTTGGATCGCCCATTTTATTTTATTTCCCTTTGCTTCCCTGTTAAATCAACTAATAGTTCGCCTTGATTTAAATATAACATCTGTCTGGCGATTAATTGTTCTACAGTTAGTCGAATGTCTTTTTCGCTAATTTGTCCGATTAATGTTGCAAACGCGCCCTTACGCACTCGCAGTAAATCTTCGACTGTTGCGCGCTTTTTTGCTGAATTTAGACAAATTACTGCGCCAACAATAGCATACGCTGCATCTGGATTCGCATAGTTCTGCGCAGAAAATTCTGATGCATATGGCCCTATCTCATGAACGATCGCGCGGAGCGATCGCCCAACTACTGGCCTGAGTATTTCTGCCAAGTTCGGCCCAATTGTATCTCTTGCGAATGCCGAGTCCGGATGTGTTGACAATGATTCATCTGTGTCATCCATTTTACTTCAACCTCTCCTTTAATATGTCGCGGATTTCATTTAAAGTTTGCTGCATTGAATCCAATTTTTCTAACTTATCTAATTTATCAACTTTTCCTAGTTTTTCGGTTATGTTTAATGTCACAGTACGATTTTCCATTGCCAAAAAGAAAAATATACCATTCATTACTAGCGCAAAGATTTGCTCTTGTGTTGGTGAATGGCTGAAAGCCACCCACGCTAAAGTTGCAATTACAGACGCAGCCGCGATCCATTTCAAAATCGTTATTATGTGTATTCCTTCTTCTATTTTGTTTGCCATTTTATTTGAGTGCTATTATTATTGCTAATGCCATTCCTATTATGAATAATATTACATATGGAATGTCTTCCTTGTGCACTATTATTTTTGGAAATTGCATTTTATTCACGTTTATTTTAATTTCGCCCTCTTTTAAACTTTAGTGTATGTGCCTCCACTAAAAACTATTGGCGGCGTGGTTCTTGCCAGTTCTTTCCATTCGTGAAGCAGCCTCATGCTCTCGTCTTGGTATGCCTTGCTATCCTCGCCGCCGGCTTTTACAAATGCCACAGCTTCTTCAAGTGTTGGAAATATTTTTTTCATTGTTACCATAACTTTTTGTTCTAAAATCGAAATTATAAAATGTTCCCATCCGCTTAGCGGAACAATTGAGTAATACCTGCTTTGCGGCGTTACGACGAAGGCAATTCCGTCGGCAGGCTGTTCCAGCCCTGCAACAACATATTCTTTTTTCGCGATTGTTACTCCAATCATTTTAATTTATTTACCTCATCTGAAGCATTAAACAAACAGCCTTCCAGCTCTTTTACAGTTATTGCATTGGCGATAATAAACTCCAAAGCAGCACCGCGCGTCGGAAATCTATTAGGACTACCAATTAAGAGTTGTTCCTCATCGAGCGCTAATGCGGAAGCGCGTAGTACGTTTGAGATACCATCAGCGACAAGTAAGTAATTATATTTTTCATAAACTAAGTAATGCCGCGCCACAACACAACCGCCCGCGGAGGCTTGGCTAGTAATAGAAACTGCCCCCGGTATGTTTGGGAAATGTTTATTTGCTTGTATTACCCAGCACTCATCTTTCGTTGTGTGTTGCTCCGCGTTCATTTTAACTTATTTATCTCCCCCGAAACTTTTAACGAATGCATTTGAATTTTCTTGCCCTCAAACTCTTTTACCAGCGCAAACGCGGCCTTTGCATCGTCAACAAACTTGTGGCCGACACGGACTATGACTGTGTTGTTCTTTGGTTCCCAAGTGTCTTCCACTACCTGTAATCCTGCGCGAGCCATTCCTAACTCGCCGAGAAATTGCAAGCCTGCCTGGATGACAAGCTTCTGTACGATTTCTTTCTCAGCTTCAAAACCTTCAATTTTTATCAATATATAACGTTTTCGCTCTTGCTTTGTTGAAGGAAATGTTTTCATTGCTAATAAATCAGAAAGAGAAGTTTAAAAAGTTATTTAATAGATGCCGGCTTCTGCGGTGCTGCAACGGGCCGTGAGTAGTGCCAATAAGCCACCAATGCTGAGCCGAACAGGTATGCTGCAATGTTGTTGAAGCCGAACTGATTGTCATGCGTGACAAGGCCGACTAGAAAACCAGTAGGTATTATTGCCACGCCCATCGCTTTAATCGCAGTCGTAAGCGGATTTACTTTTGTGTGATATTTTGCAGATGTCTGCTTAACGATATCATACATAATTGCCGGCGCCGCAATAGTTGGAAAATGATATGCTATGCCAAATATTAAATATTCCATTAATTTTGTACTGAGAATAATGTTTGAAC
>Ga0209518_1001860_pt1 | contig 21225 bp, 24 predicted proteins | sample RifGroB1_FD_183993 | JGI IMG/M metagenome (GOLD analysis project Ga0209518, IMG submission 183993) | Groundwater microbial communities from Rifle, Colorado, USA - Groundwater B1 (SPAdes) (version 2) | ecosystem: Environmental > Aquatic > Deep subsurface > Groundwater | place: Rifle, Colorado...
CTTCTGGCCCTCGGTCAGCTTGATGGGCACAGGCAACTCATCGGCTTTGGCTTGGCGCAACGTGGCCATGTCCACACCAGCTGAACCACCAGATGCGCCAGTGCCTGGTGTGGGCCTCTTGGTCGTTGAGCTGGGCATCATCTCACGAATCGGCTCAGCTACTTTGGCCACGGCCTGGCCAGCTCGCTTAGTTGCGGCTACAACTGGTGCAGCCACTCGACCGGCTGTAGCTGCAACAACTGGTGCCGCCATCTTGGTGCTGGCGGCCACGGCTCCGATCGGACCAACAACTGGGATGACAGGAGGGACGTTCTGGAGCACTTCGCCGACGGCTTGTACTTGCTCTTGGCCCGACTGCGTGCGAGGCGCGTAGGTCAACGCCTGGGCTCCCTGCATGGCAGACTTCTGGACCAGGTTGGCCGCCTCCTGGCTGCCGAACTGGCCAGACAGGATCTGCTCAGCCAGGCCTTTCAGTGTGCCACCGATCAGACCAGCCGTGCCACCAATCGCTCCAGTGCCGATCGTCAAAGCAGCTTCACCGGTGCCGACGATCTTCTCACCAAGCGATGGCTCGACGTACTCAGGCGTCGTCCCAGGCACTGTGGAGTCTGGGATCTGGTTCTTGACATCTTGGCGAGCCTGCACAAGTACAGATGCCAAGCGCCGAGCAGCATCGAGGTCGCCCGCCTTGTCGGCGTTGACCAAGGCTTGCTCAAGTTCTTGGAGTGTTGCCATTAGCGGGCTCCTTGTGTGTACTTCTTCACGAGCGCGTCGATGTCACTGCCAGACGTGCTCACGGCAGGCGTGTCGGGGATCGTCTCAGGCAGACCGGCACGCGCAGTCATGTTCTTGCGCGCCTTCATGACCAGACGCTGGGCTTCCTTGACGTTCTCAAGCAGACGCTCTGGGGACTGCTTGAGGCTGAAGTTCTGCAGAGCAGCTTGGAGCTTCTCGCCCTCGGCGTTAGACAGCGCGCCCATGCCCTTGATGTTGGGAATCTGGGCCATGAATGACTGAGACCCGAGTGTCTCGACCAAAGCCTCGAAGTCGGCCGTATCCTGGCTGAGAGTGGGCATGCGCGACGACACCGGACCGGCTGCCGAACCGATGACGCCGATCGGAGTCTTCAGGATGCGGTCGGCCGTGTTGAGCATGTTGTCCATGTTCGTGCGGGCAGACTCGAGATCGGCAGCCTTTTCGCGCACAGCACTGTCGCGCTTCTGCACCAGGTCTTGAAGCTTGAGTTGGTTCTCTTCGCGCTTGATCTGGTTGCCCTCACGAGCAATCTGAGCGTTGAGGGCGGCGATGCCAGCATTCTGCTTAGCGATCTTGATGTCCTCTTGGATCTTCGTGATGTCCCAACCTTTCTTCTGCAGGTCGAGCACGGCGCCAGACTCGGCGAACTTGGCCTCGACTGCCGCCTTCTGGGCCTTGGCCTGAGACTCAGTCAGCTTCGACGGCTGGAGCTCAGCATCACGCTGCTCACCTTGGAGCTTGGTGAATGTCTCAGTGAACTTGTCAGGACCCATGGCCGACGCCAGGAAGAGACCGGTCGAGGTCTTAGCCGTCTCGGGGCTGGTCTTGATCAGAACACCGAGGTCCTCAAGCGTCTTGGCTTCGCGCTCTTGGCCAGAGTTGCGGTAGGCCGTGGCTTGCTCAGTCAGCAGCTGCTGGGCAATCTCAGGCTTGCCTGATTGAAGCGCGGCGTAGACCTGGGTGGCTTGGCCCAGGCGCGCGTCCTTCTGCTCGGTGCTGAGCACGTCATAAGTGCGTTTGAAGTTCTCGCTCAGACTGGGGTACTTGACCATCATGCTGGCCAAGGCCGACGGAGTCGGGTTTTGAGACAGGGCACCAAGATCAGTCTCCATCTGGATCTGCGTCTCACGCGCCTTCTGGAGGTCGAGAGCTTTTTGCTCCGCCAGATTCCGCTGGGACATCATGTTGGAGATGTTGAGTGCATTTTGAACGCCACCCATGACCGACTGAGTCGGGTCAGGGACGTTGAGCATGTAGTTGAATGGTTGGGCCATGATTAAAACACCTTCAAAGCTTTGAGCGTGGCGACATTGCCGATGCTGCTACCGATATTTCCCCACATCTGAGCTTGGGCCTGACCGGATGCTAGGGCCGCGCCTGCTGCCGCCTGACCTTGTTGCGTCAGAGCGTTGCCGATGTTTGCGCCAGTCTGCTGAGCTGCTGCGGCTTGGCCTGCGGCCGATGCCTGGCCGAGACCAGACACCTGACCGAGTTTGCTGAACTGAGACTCGATCAGCTGGCTCAAGAGCTGTGGGCGGAACTGGGCCAGTGTCGCCTGGACGTTGCCGCCGCGCAGCCCGCCCGTTGCTGAAGCGTTCTGCAAGATGGCGTTCTCGCCCTGCTGCATCATTGAGGTGAACTGCGGAGATTTTTCAAGCGCCTTGATGGCAGCTGCTTGGGCGTTCCCGCCAGAAAGTCCGAGTAGATCTTGTTGGCCACCAACTGCTGATTCACCGGCGTTGACGTAAGGCGCAAGAAGTTTCTGCACCGCGTCAAACTGGCGCCGCTGTTCTGCAATAGATGCCGCACTGGCTTCGGTTTGGGCTCCTGCAGCAGACTCAGCGGCATCCGACTGGGCATTGCTTGACATGACTCCAGTGATAACAGACCCGGCCACGACAGCCGTTGCAATTCCACTCATTTGGTTTCTCCTTCGATTAAATTGATGCCTGAAAGGGCAAGAGCTTGGCGGTAGTCAACTGTGACTTCCTCACCTTGACTTCCACCAGTGCAACCGGCGATGCGTTGAGTTGCCACAAGCCAAATAGTGTCGTCATCATCTTTGACAAACTTGGCATTAGGGGTCTTCGAGTGGTTGGTGTACCTGCCAGCAGGTGTGCGGTGACCTAAGACTCGAGCTGGGGCAAGTACCTCCCCAACTTCTGCTGGCGAACTGAGGAAGACTCCCAGACCTTCGATGGTGGATGGCCTGACAGTTAACTTGGTGCCAAACCCCTCTGGCATGTCAATCTGATCATGTGGGTTTTCAGATTGTGCACGAACAACCTCTGGCGTGAAACCGGCAAGACGAACAACTAGTTCAAAGTCTTCGCGATCTTCGCGGCGTTGATAGGTCTCAAGTTGCTTGGCGGCTTCAGCATGGGCTTGCCAAGTGGCACTCTTGTCGAGAAACATTGATTCGAGTTTGTCGATGTCACGCTCCTCGGTGGCGTAGACATTCTGCCAGATGCAGGTCTCAAGCACATAACCAAGTTTTCGACCAGGCTTACCCACAAAGATCATGGGGGCTCGTAGCACCTTGGTTTGACCATCGTCACCAACCATTGCAACGGCGCCAGTAAGCATGATATTCAGGTGGTCAAATCTCTGCGCGTGGCCAATGGCAAGAGTGCCGGCAGGCAGAGTAACTTCGCGGATGTAGATACCCGGTCCGAAGTGGTGGACAACTGGGCACTCGACTTGAGGCAGGTCCAAGAGGTGTGATTCAACCTGCTCGATTTTAGCAGGATCCACAATACTGTGAGATTGAGGCGTAGCCAGCATTCAAACTCTCCTTTTTCAGGGCGGTATGAGCTGCTGGCTGCTCGTTAGGCTCAGCTGCTGTGGCATCTAGTACCACAGGTGGGCAGATACTAACACGCATCCGACCACCTTGTAAACTATTAGGTGATCTCTCGTCCTGATGCACTGATAGTGAGGGCTGTTGCAGCGCTGGCCAATGTGGAGATGAACCCACCAGGTTCCAGCACCTGACCAACAAGCTCTGGACAAGTATAGGCCTCGTTTGGCGCAATGGCCCGAGCTTTGACCACAAGATTGGAGTCACCGACTGCACCGGCTTCAGGAACAAGGTTGCAGTTGAACGTGGCATTGACAGCGCTTGTGTTTGTTACCGTGAACTTGTCAATAATGGTCTTGCAGTTCTGGGCGGTGTATTGGGCTGTGTCAGAGGCTTCCGCCTGCTTACGAGGGATAATGTTTTTGACGGTGACGGTCATGGTAGTTCTCCTTATGTGACTGATATATCGCTGATTGCTCCAGCAATAAACGTGTGGTAAAGCAGGGCGATGTCAATATTAGTGATGATTGTGCTCGTGAAGGTATTGTCAACCGTCACTTGCAAGTAGACGTTTTTAGCGGCATTATCCGATCCAGCATCTTGGGACACAGCCCAAGTAATGGTTGGAGCTGTTCCACCACTTGCCGCATAGGCCAGGCTTTTTTCAGTACTAGTGACAACAGCAACAGGGGCGGCGGTAGCGGCATCTTGATACCCGCGCGAAATGGCACCTTGCACCTTGCCGTAAGTCGCTTGCCAATTGCGAGTAGAGGACTGTCGTGACGTCGTTATCACATAGCTGGCCTCAAACCCAACGCTGACATGGTGGCTAAACGCCGTTAACTGAGGAATGGTGAACGTGAAGACTGTTGTAAGAGTGTTATCAACAAGAGACAGTGATTTGCTAGACACCCGGCATGGTTTTCCATTGACGGACAATGTCGTGAATGCCCCAGTATTTGGAGACGAGGCGCCGACAGGTGTTCCATCAATCGACCCGCCATCGATGTTAACAGCAGTGGCATTCTGACCAGCCATTGTGCCAAGCGTGCCAGCCAGCGCGTTCAACTCAGCTTGTGTGGCCATGTCAACAGCAAAACCAGGGTTTGGGTACGACCCACTGAGCACACCACCAGCCGTGCCTGTTGGTGCAGCACCAGCCACATCAATTGTAATGGAGCCGTCCGCATTTGTGATGGAGACGTTTGTACCAGCTGTGATGAAGGCAGATTCCCAACGATCCTGGACAGCGTCGTAAATCAAGATGTTACCAGCTGCAGGAGATACGGCATGGACGTCATCGGAGTCCCCGAGTTTCATACCAACGGACATCCTGACGAAGATAGACCCGTTTCCTGTGCCTGTCACAACTACAATGGCCTGAGGTGTCTTCAACTGTGGTGATTCAGGTTGGACATTGGTCAAACCACCTGGAGTGGTTGGGCTGAAGTAGATCAGGTCTCCGTCAGACCAGACTTCTCCATACGGCGCACCGGTGGTGTTGATGTTTCTGACCAAACCGAAGCTGGTCACGTAGCCAAATTGGTTCGGCGCAATGTCTTGAGTAGCAATGCCAATCATGAAATGGGCCGGCACAGAACCATCGGCGACGGCCTTGGCAATTGTCAACTTGCCAGAAGCACCGACCGACCCAGTGGCCATGACTGACTGGCCATTGACAATGGCCACGCCAGACGTGTTCTTGGCGTAGTAGTGCATCTCCTGACCTGCTTGGAGAGTAACTCCATTGAACAACCCAACATCAATTGTCCCGTCGTCTGAGTTCCACTGGAGTCGGCGCTCCTGCGTGACGTGAGGTCCATCAAGAGGGAAGTCAATATAGTCAACAGTGACTGCATGGTCTTCGCGCGGCGCAGGAGCTTGGGCAAGGACCTCAAGTGCGCTGGCAATGCGGCTGAGTTCAGCCAAAGCCTGGTTGACCTTGGTGTCAGTCACAGCCTGGTTGACTTGGTTATCTTGGGCAACTGATGCCAACAGGTCCATGACAAGTTGCGCTTTAGCAGAAGCGCTGTTGGCATCAATGGAGGCCTCCTGTGACAGCCGTGCCAATGTGGCAACGTCAGCTGGAAGAATATCTCCGACCATAGAGAACAGCTTCTCGAATCGCCGTATGGATTCTTGATCTGGCAGGAACTTTGCCAGTTGGTCTCGTGATAGTGGTTTAGGATCTGCCATAGTCAATACGCCAAAGGTTCGACGCGTGCCTCTAAGCGCGCAACTGAGATGTGTGCTTTGCTTGTACCACGGAAACGTTGGATGCGCCAATTGCGCATATGGCCCTGCTGCAACCAAATGATGCGCTTGTTTCTATCACCGAGTTTCCCAACTTTCGCCATCTTTTCTTGACTCCATGTCTCACCATCTGCTGAGTATGATGTTGAGATTGTCGGGTCATCGCCAAATGCGACACGGCCAGTCAGGCACACGAGCTCAAGCTCATGGAAGATGGCTCCGCGCCCTTCGTTGTAGACGACGATGGTGCCAAACTCCCAGCGCACGTGGTCGCCATAGTGAGATGAGATGTTCTCGACAAGGTGGCCGTGAGTCGTAGACTGCGTATCGCCGCACAGCCATTTGTCATAGCACCAGACAAGGTTTCGTGCGCGGTATTGACTCCAACCATCAAGTGAACTTGTTAAGTGGAACCACACAGGTTCCTCAAGTTCGGCAGACGCCGTCGCATCGTAGACGAGAGTCTGATCTGCAAGATGGATGAACAGGTGCTGGTGGCCCTTATCTACACGTGCCTCCATGACGATTTGCGACAATTGTGCCTCGGTGTAGGTGGCCAAGATCTGGTCTACTTCGCGCGTGGCAATCTTGATGGCTTGCGAGTTTGACCCGATGTAGACAGATGGAGCCTCATTCCTGCCGCCACCAACAAACGCCGCCGCCTCCATGAACATGGCGCATGCATGTGTGCCAACGCAACCCTTCTGAACCTGGGCTCCATCAATTCGCTGGAACGGAAAGAAGTCGCCACCAATGTTGTCAAACACTTCGATGGTGTACCTGTTCAGTGCGTAGACTTCATTGCGGATCTTGACGAGGGCTTTGACAGGATCAGGATCGGCTTCAGAGCTTCCGTACTTCAAGGGATTGATGACGAACGGGTTGTTGAGCTCAGTGACAATGAGGAACTCACCGTCGGTCGTCATGAAGTAGCCATCGACCCAGACAAAGTCGACGACGTAGCCAATGGTTTGGTCTAGGCCCTGGGCAGCACCAGTGAGACGACGCAGGCGGACCCCGTCGTACAGGTACAACTCGCCAGATGAGGCGATGCCAAGGTAGTCAAATGAATAGTCGAAGGTAACCTGCCCAGAGCCGCCGACAAAGCCGATTGATTCGTGGGACCCGTCAGAGAGAATCTTGATCAGTTCACCACCCATCACGCGGTAGCAAAAGCCGTTCCAGTTAATGCCACCACGGTCAACACCAGGACCAATGCCAAATTGGACCAGACCATCTGCCGGGCGGAGGTAACCATTTGAGATGCCCTGCTGCTTAGGCACTGGTACCATGTTCACTGGGTACGACGTGCGGAAGTCTGCGACGCCGTCAGTGTAAATGCCGTTGAGGACTGGGATCTGCATGGCTTAGCCCACCCGATACCAAGTGTCTGTCACGCCATCGAAGCGCAGGCGGAAGAACGCGTTGGCCGCCAAGGCAGTTGGTGCACCAGTGACCGTTGCCCCGTTTGCGTTGATCGTCAACGTCGTCACGGCTTGCGTGCAATTCACCAGAATCTCCTGCCGATCGACGCAGTTGGCCACGGCAGGAAGGATCAACGTACCGGCTGCAAAGCCGCCAGTTGGTGTGAGCACCAACCACACGCTGTCGGAGTCATTGTTGATCTGGACGCTAAAACCAGTTGCTGACGGTGCGGCGTACTGAGTGATTTTGTCGTCAGCCGCGGTGATGCCTTCTTGGAAGAAGGACTTCAACAGCGAGAGCGAAGACTTGCGGGCATCGCCGTTCGATGACGAGTAGATGGGAACCTGATCGCCTGGCTGGACTTGATCGGTGGCCGTGAGTTGATTGATTTGTGGCATTGTTGGTTCTCCTAGTTGAACTCGATTTGGCTGTCTTCGCCTGCAAGCAGCGGATCAACCGGGTGGCGAAGGAATGGGTTGTCGATGCGCCAAGGCTTGTGGCCAGAACCAGCAGGCATCATTCCAGGTAGTTGCTGCTCAGGAGGCATTGCCGCCAGTGCCAACAACGTGTCGTAGGACATCTTGGCCGAGGCCTTGGTCTCAACTGCAACAGCTTTGCCAAACCCAGGGGCGATGCGGATCCCGAGGTTCAAGTAGATGGCCTCATTGGCAGAATCAGGCACGTTGGTTGCTTCATCGAGGTCACTGTTCTGAGGGCTCGATGGGATTGGGTAACCAAGCCGGATCCCCTTAGCATTCCAAGATGCCATCATGGAGTCCAGCCGGTTCAAGGCGCTTTGCAGCTGCTCAGGAGTCAGGTCGAAGACGTAAGCCGCCAACCCGACTTCTTCGAAGGCCTGTGTGACGAATTGGCGCTTAGTCCAGCCCATGGTTTACTCCTTAGCGATTGCTGCCGTGATCGCGGCGCTGAGTTCAGCGTCGGCCGTCTTATTTGTGAACTTGATGCCCAGCTCCTTGGCCTTGGTCTCGAGCTCCTTACGGGTCGGCGGAGCCGTGTCATCAGACTTCACCGCAGGCTTGTCCTGGGCATCGATGGCTTCAGGCAGCGTGGTGAACCAACCGTCGGCCAGCTTGGCGTCAAGGTCTTCTTGGTCATTGGCTGGGGCAAAGTCGTACGTGCCACCGGCGCGGGAGTGCGGGCCATGGCCCTTGTAGACGAGCGTGGGGAACTGGTCGTCAGCAGCTTGAACTTTTTCAGTCATTTCGGTGTCCTCAGATGGGTTGATCAACAGGTTGAAGAAAGGGGCCGAAGCCCCTTCCCTCAATCAGCTTAGGTTTGGCTGAACATCATGATGCCGGCCATTTCAGGCTGCTTGCACACGACACCGAAGAGAGTGTCCAAGCGGTACTTGGTCTTCATCGTGTTGATGTCGTAGAACTTCTGCATGACCAGCTCGATGCCCTGATCGGTGGAGGCGCGCATCACTGCGGTACCAGCATCGGACGGGACGGCGTAACGGCCGGGCAGGATTTCCAGCGCGTCCTTTTGCCAGAAGGGGTTCTGGTAGGCGGCGACGGTGTTCAAGAACACGATGGCCGAGGTCGCAGACTTGGTGTTCACCACGCAGTTCTGGTACTGTGCCGAAGCGTCGTCGGCCACCTGGTTGCTGATGATCGGCGGGCTGATGACCATCGTGGTGCCGTTGGTGATGCTGATGACACGGAAGGTCTTCAGCTGGCCAGTGTCGCCCTTGGTGATGGCATGCACGCTGTTCACACCAGCGATCGTGAAGGCATCACCGGCAGCCACGTTGGTGGTGCTGGAGACAGTCACGGTCTGGTAGCGGTTGTCAACGTTGATCTTGCCGCCCACGGAGGTGCTCGTGGACTTGGGGATGTAGTAGTTGACAGCAGCGTCCAGGGTGCTGATCGTCAGACCTGCGCCGCCGGCAGCGGCCACCTTGCGGTTGGCGTAGTCCAGCTTGTACGTGTCGAACGAGGCGATCATGCCGACGTAGGCGCGGCGGTAAGCTTCTTTGGGCAGGTCAGTCACATTCTGACGACCAGCCAGGTTGCCTGCCATGCCGTTGTAGTCACGCGTGCTCAGGGCGAGGTAGCGATCGTACGAGGGCACGCCGATTTCGTTGAACACGGCTTCAGCTTGGGCCACGTCATCGAAGCCGGTAGCGGCAGCCGTGCGCTTCACGAACAGGGTGCCCTGGGCGGATGCCACGTTCATGAGTGCCACGTTGATGTCGCTCGCCAGCTTCTGCTTGGCGGCATCGCCGAGACGACCTTCTTGCAGAGCGTCGCGCAGCTCCTTGGCGTTCAGAGTCCAAGGCACAGTCTTGCTGAAGCCAAGGGTGGCGGGCACAGACAGCTGGACCATGTCCTTGTACAGCGCGGAGATGTCAGTACCAGGCGCGCCGTCGATCGAGTTGGCGATGTACGGTTGGGGACGCCAGATGGTGTCTTGCGAGCGCTCCATCTCGGTGCTGCTGGTGTTGTAGGTCGCGACGTTGCGGCTCAGGACCAAGGCGTCGTTGAAGCCTTCGAGGATGTCTTCAAACGCGACGCGCTCTTCTTTGGAAAATGCATTTGCCATGATTGGCTCCTATTTCAATGTGGTTTACTTGGCTGCTTGCTTCGACTTCTTGTACTGGATGACTTTGGTGAAGTCGCCAGACTTTGCCGCCTCAGTGCGCAGCCGCTCGAGGGTTGAGTCCACAGTCCCAGACTTGTTGCCAGTTCCCTGGACGGTGCGTTCCGGTGCTGTGGCTGCTTTGCGTTGTGTAACTTTCAATTGAGTCTCCAGTTTAGCCACCGCGAAAGCAAATTTCACGGGGTCGGTGATGGTCGAGATTTCCTTGGCCTTCTTCGGGTTCTTGCCCAGCGCGTAGATGACCAATGCGGGGTTCTCAGCTCCTTGCAGCATGATGCCTTGCTGGGTGACATTGAAGACGTCCTGAGCTACTGCCTCGGCGTCATCGAAGTCCTTGACCTTCAGCTCAGCTTTCGCTTTGCCGTAGGCGTCCAGTTTGGCCTGCCAAGCTTTCTGCTGCTCCTTCTGAGCGGCTTCGGCTTGGGCTGCAGCTTGGTCGGCTTCCCGTTTCCGGTCGTACCAAGCTGTCAGTGCTTGCTCGAACTTCTCAGTGTCGTAGTCGTGGTCTTCGAGAGTAGGCTTCTTGCCCAGGGTTGCCGGCTTAGTCTCAGCAGCCTTTGTGGCGTTCAGCTTCTCTTCCAGTTCACGGATGCGACGCTTGTCCTCGCGGTTGGTCTTGCGCAGTTCACGCACCCATTCAGGCGCTTGGGTCTCTTCCTCGGTGGGCGGCGTTTCCTCACCAATGGTTACCACAACGTCATCGGACTCAGTGTCAGTTTCCTGGGTTCCTTCGCCTTCGTTGTCATCGGACTGGGTTTCGTCGGTGCTACCGTCTTCGCCTTCACCGTCCACAACCGTGGTTTCGTCTTCCAAGGTTACCACTTCATCGTCTGCCGCTGTTTGACCGTCTGCCTTTTTGCTCATTTCAATGACCCCATTCAAAACTCACCCATTAAAGCGGCTGGGTGGAAACCGCATGATAAAGGATCTTACAGTGGAATGCCGTTCTGTGATACAGTTTCGGCCCCCTGTGGTTGGACTTGGCCCAAACCACCGAACTTTTCAATGACCTCCATGGCCTGGCGCTGTTCTGACGAGTCTACTTCAGCCAAAGTCTTCATGGTCTTGGCCTTAGTTTCATCAGCCTGCGCCACCGTGAGGATGGTCTTGGCACGAGCCTGAGTGGCGTTGGCCGTCGCTTCATCGGCTGCTGCCTGCAGGTACTGAGTATTCGGATCAGGCTGTTGGTTGGCCTGTTCTTCAGCCATGGTCTGCTGTTCTTCCTCTGTGGGCTTGACAACTCCCATGCGGAGCAGCTTCTTGCGGAAGTAGTCACGCACCTCAGTGATGCCTTCGCCTTCCATGTTCATCATGGCCATGGCGCCCAGGACCTGCTTGGTCTCAGCATCGTCGGTCAAAGAGGCCATGCCGGTCAGGGCACGGACCGTAGCAGCACGCTTGCTTGAAGACGACGGGCCAACGTCCACATTGACGTCGAACTCGGCTTCAGACAGGTCGTTCTCAGTCTCAATCTCGCCTTTGTCATTGACTACAGGCTTGGCCAACTCGACAGATTGCATCTCGTTCTGTGGACCGATGGACTTCATCTTACGGCCTTCTTCGACTAGTACGTCCTTGGCCATGCTCAACCAGATTTCGCCCGAGCGCTTGACGGCCTTAGCCATGTTGCTCATGTAGATGAAGGTCTGCATGTCAAGTTTGTTCTGGATCAGCTCAACCGCCTTGCCGCTGACATTGGGTTGAAGTTCCTCGCCGGCCTGCTGGTTGCCAAGCAGGTCTTGCATGTCCTGTTCAGTGATCTGCAGCAAAGCAGCCAAGGCCTGGGGGATCTGAGGCGGCTTGGTGTAGCCGATCGGGCCTGAGATGGCTTGGTTGCCGTTGGCGTCGGTGATGGGGTTCACCAGTAGGTAGGGGAAGTTCTTGATGTTGTCGTCAGCCCACATCATCTGATGGCCAGCGACCTGCTCAGGAGTCAGGATCGGCTTCTCAACCGAGGACAGGGCACTGATTTCGCCGAGCTTCGACAGCTGCATGTTCTTCAGGCGCTGAGCATCCTTGGCCAAGCGGACATGACCCATGCAGCGTTCCACGTTGTCGACGAACCAGCGCTTGCCGTACATGGGCACGATGGGGATGCACTTGCCGGCGATGTAGCCACAGTCCTCGAGGACCTTGCCACCGGACAGGATGTACTTGCGGACACGGCGACGCTTGATGTTCTTCTGGCGGACTTCCTTGCTGCCCACTGCAAGCAGGCGCTCTTCCAAGGTCTCATCCGCCTCGAAGTCGGCGTCCTTGTAGCGTTCTTCCTCGCCGTCAATGGTCTCCCAGACGTAAACGGTCTCGCGAGTTTCCTCGACGCGGTAGTACTCAGCCACGAAGACGACGTCAGGCGTCAGCCAGTCGAACTCGTACTGGTGGACTTCCTTCGGCCACGAAGCAGGGTCATCGCCCCACTCGTCCTTGTAGGCTTGGCGCGTCATGGACGTGATGACGAAGCAGCGCTTGGCATCGGCCTTGTCTTGGCGCTTGGCGTTCAGGTCGAAGAACACAGACGAGTCGGCATCGAAGATCGGCTCAATGCGGATCCGCTGCTTCTCGTCTTCCTCGTCCTCTTCATTCTCGTACACAGTGCGCAGACGCCAGGCTCCAAAGCCGCCAGCCACACCTTCCTCAAAGGCGTTGTCATAGGCTTCCTCAGCACCGCTGTCCTGCTCGTCGGCACGGTACAGACCGTCGCAGGTATCAGCCAACTTGTCGTACTCCTTGCCTTCCTTGCTCACGAAGTCGACGGTGATGCGGTTGTTGCGGTACTCGTTGATGATGCGGATGACGGCCAAGTGGATCTTGTTGACCTCGAACTTGGGCTTGTTCTCGAACTGCTCACCCAATGGACCTTCCCACTGGGCACCTGCGATCGAGTAGAAGCGGCGGTCTTGGAGGCACTGCAGTCGCTCATCGCGCATGGCAGATTGGATGTTGTCAAACTCAGCGAGCGCCTCCTGGTGGATGGCAGCAAGTCGTTGCTCTTTGGTTGGTCGGGCCATGGTGGTTCCTTATCGGTTGAAGTGATGGGTGGACGCGATCGGCTCGACCTTGACGTCCTTCTTGAAGTTGATCGGCCATTCGTAGTCGACACAATAGCCGACAGCCGTTGTGATGTGTTGGTACTCGCTGTCTTCCTCGAGGAAGGTGCTGCCCTTCTTGATCTGCACGGTGGCAAAGCCCTTGTGAACGTACTTGGCCTTCTCGATGTTCACGAACAGACTGACCTCGCCCTTGGCATTCTTGATCTTGGCGCGCACAGCGTTCTGCCGATCCTTGATGGCCGGTGCCGCGTTCTTCACCTTGCGTGTCACGGTCCAGTTGTTGGAGCGCAGCACCTGTTCCATCTCGGTGTAGTCAGAGGCGTGTCCATGCTTCTCACCGGCCCGACCTGCTGGGTCGCCGTAGATGATGACGCTGCGGTTCTGGTGGTTCTTGAACTTCTCCACGAACTCAAGGGCCGACTGCCTGGCCACAGCTGACTGGAGGACAATCTCATCAAGGATGAAGAAGTCATTGCCACGACGCACACCAACGCCTGAGCTCATGGGCGTGAAGTTGAAGTCATGGTGCCACATCAGCTGCTCATTGGGCTTGATGACCTCGTTCGTGTAGTTGTCTGGGCTGTAGTCCTCGTACACGCGGCCTGATGCGGTCTCGAAGCTGGCCTCGTACTCCTGGCGGTACTGACGAGGCGACATGCGGCGCTTGGCGGCATCGATCACGTCCTTGGGCAGGATGTCAGCCGACTTCCACGTGTACAGTTTCCAATCAGGGTCGCCACCAGTCCGAGCGTACTCAGCCATCTCGAAGTAGTGGTTCAAGCCGTCAGGAACCCCAATCAGCCAGCACCATGGGCGGTAGTCAGGCTTCAGCGGGTTGAACGTGTCGAGTGCCGGGCTGATGTTCTCCTGCCAAGCACCTTCGCGCACGTCGGCAATCTCATCGATGACGCCGCCAATCCAAAGCACACCCTCCATGCGCTGAGGTTGATCAAGGCCGATGAGGCTGATTGTGCTGCCGTTGGGCAGGCGGATCTGAAGCTCAGACTCACTGACTGAGCGGTCACCAAGGACTGAGGTGAAGCAGAGGCGCTTAAGGTCTTGCCAGTAGATCCGCTTGACCTGGTCCCGAGTTGGTGCAGCGACGAAGTAGGGTCCTGGTTCCCTCATGGCCTCACGCACCACGAAGCGCTTGGCTCTTTCAGTCTTACCTGAGCGCCGACCAGCAGGAACCACCTTGAACCGCACCTTGTCATTGACCAAGGCGGTTTGAACGGAGTGCTCAGTCAGCGGGTACCAGCGCTCCATGTCCTTCTGATGGGCGAGTTCGATCATACTGGAAGCTTCTCCGCGATCGACTTGAGGGTCTCGGACACAGCATCTGAGTTGCCGCTGACGGAGACGGTTTGTACGGCAAGGCGCGGCGCGTAGAACGGAGCAGCTGCCTTTGCAGCATCGATGCGGGTGGGGAAGTCTGCATAGACCTCTTCTTCCACAAGCTCTTTGCTCTTCTCATTGCCCTTGGTGTCGTACTTGACGACCCAGCGCTTGTGCACGATGCCTTCACCACGGCTGACTTTCAGCAACCACTCATGTGGAAGCAATCCGGTCTCCATGGCGGCTTCGCGGGCCTTGGCAGTGACTTTCGTCACCGAGCCTTTCGGCCGTCCACTGCCTGGTCTTGGTCCACCAACTGCCATAATCTAATCTCCGCAAAGGTTTTCTGGTTGTTTACCACAATGGAGGTGGATCGTAAACCGTTTCACTGGAGGTGTAAACCGCTCTAACACATGTGGGAAACCTCGTACACCCTCTAAATGGGCGAACACTCACTCTGATGGAGCGGCCTGTGTAGCGAGTTGTGTAGCAACCTAAGTTGTTGATCTGTAAGGAGTTTTTCAGTATCTACAGAAAATATAGTCCTCTTCCCTTTCTTTCTTAAAAAAGGAAGGAAGTAAAATAATAATAAGATTAAAAAGTAAGGGAATATTTATAAAGGAGCGGAGGGCCCAGTAGCGAGTAGTTCTGTAGCGGTTTACAACGGCCATAATCTAAGTTAAGATTGCAGCAACTTAACTGGAGATAAGTATGACTGCTAAACGCGATAAATACCAGCACGCCCTCTACGAACTTGTTTTGGAATTACCACTCGCTACGCGACGGAGATGCGAACCACACATCAGGCTGCTGCAAGACATCTTGAACGACGACACAGACTTGTTCTCCGATCGCCGTGGTAAACATTGGGCAGAACGCCGAGTGGAACCACAATTGTCCGTAGAGATTCGTGGTCAAGGCTCACAAAATATGAGTTATGAGGAAGCATCACAATTGATTCGAAGGTCTCCAAAGCAGTTGCAAATGGCCATGTCAATTGGGCGAGGTGTAGCCCACTTCAGAGTAGATGATGACAGCATCTCAGTTCGTAAACTGTAAATAACCAACCGTTTACGTCAGCCGACAATCGAACTAGAATCTATCTCGGCCGCCCCGGTTGTGACGTCTCCTTCGGTTGTCATCAGCCTTGGTCCCGTCGATCCCCTCAGCAAGGTTCATGGTCGGGGTGGCCACCTTTTTCATGCGGCTGAGCGCATGGTTGGCCGATGCTGAGGCGGCTATGATCGACGAATTGAGGACCGAAACAAGATGGCAACGACAAAAAAGAAGACTGCTCCTGCAGCCGACCACAAAGCTCTTTCCTTAGGGGAAACCAAACTCAAGTCAAGTGGGCTCACGCTCGAAGATGCCAAGCTGCTTAGTATGCACTGCTTGGGCCAGCAGCAGACTGCGGCTCAGCACCAAGCATTCAAGCAGCTTTGTAGTTTGCGCATCGATTACATTGGGCCTGACGGTCAGCCGATCGGCGACTGGCCAGGATCCAAACCGTTCTACCGCATCAGGTACCTTGAGACGCCATCGGACTTCTCCAGCCTGACCGACAAGAAGCCTGTGCGCTACGTGCAGGAACCCAACACGGCACCGGTCGCCTACTACCCGGCCAATCAGGACTGGGAAGGTTTGCTTCACGACACCGACCAGCCACTGATCCTGACTGAAGGCGAGCTCAAAGCCGCCAAGGCCTGCAAGGAGGGCTTCCCCACCATCGGGCTGGGTGGCGTGTACAACTGGCGCAGCCACAAGCTGGGACTCGATTGGCTTCCCAGCCTCGACCTCGTCAAGTGGGCCAAGCGCAACGTCTACATCTGCTTTGACAGCGACTACAAGACCAACCCCATGGTGTGCGCGGCCCTTCGTGAGCTTGGTGAGGAGCTGCATCGCCGCGGCTGCTTCGTGCATCTGGTCTCGCTGCCTCAGCTGCCTGGTCTTGAGAAGGTGGGGCTTGACGACTTCCTCGTACATGCCGGGCCATCAGCCGTCTCGATGTTTCGTGGTCTCCTCACAGAAGCCGAGCCGTTGGGCCTGACCGCTCCGCTTTGGGGACTCAATGAGAAGTACGTCTACGTCCAAGACCCTGGTCTCATCGTCGACCAAGACACTCGGTTCAAGGCCAGTCCATCTGCCTTCAAGGAGCACCTGCAGGCTCCCCTGAACTACCACGAGCGCAGCCTCAAGCAAGACGGCACCGTCTCCTTCAAAGCGGTCTCAGCTGCTGCAGCCTGGCTCAAGTGGCCGTTGCGGACTGAGGTCACGAAGATTACGTACAAGCCAGGCGATGGCCGCTTCATCGCTGAGCCGCGCCCCATGTTCAACATCTGGCCGGGCTGGGGTGTCGAGCCGGTTGAGGACGACGTCACGCCGTTCTTGGAACTGGTCTCTCACATCTTCAAGGGGTCAGAGCCTGAAGCCATGAACTGGTTTCTCAACTGGTGTGCCTACCCGCTGCAGCATCCGGGCACGAAGCTGTTCAGCTCAGCGGTCCTGCACGGTATCCGTCACGGCACCGGTAAGTCACTGATCGGCTACACGCTGGGCAGGATCTACGGACAGAACTTCACTGAGATCAGTCAGATGGACTTGCACAACAGCTTCAACGAGTGGGCTGAGGGCAAGCAGTTCGTCATGGGTGACGACGTGACTGGGTCCAACAAGCGGGCTGATGCCGACTTCTTGAAGAAGCTCATCACGCAGCGTGAGCTCCGAGTCAACGGCAAGTACGTGCCGACCTACGTCGTGCCTGACTGCATTAACTACTTTTTCACGGCCAACCATCCTGACTCGTTCTTCCTTGAGGACGACGACCGCCGCTTCTTCATCCATGAGGTGCAGGTCGGTCCCATGGAGGAAGAGTTCTACATGAACTATGACCTGTGGCTGGACACTGGCGGGAGCAAGGCCGTCTTCCACTACCTGCTTCAGCGCGACACCGGCGACTTCAACCCGGCTGCTCCCGCCTTCAAGACTGCTGCCAAGGAGCGCATGATCGCCAACGTGCAGAGTGACTTGGCCGGTTGGGTGCGTCAGCTCTTGGCCACGCCGAACCACGTCCTCAAGGTTGGCGAGATTGTGGTTGACAAGGACTTGTTCACGTCGAAGGAGCTGCTGCAGTTCTACGATCCGTCAGGCAAGACTGGCACAACAGCCAACGGACTAGGTCGCGAGCTGGCCAGGGCCGGAGTCCGTCAGATTTGTGGTGGCAAGCCGATCCGCTTGGCCGACGGTGGGCAAGGTCGCTTGTACGCGTTGCGGAACATCGAGTTTTGGATGACCGAAGCCGCTCCGCAAGCTGCTGTGAAGCACTTGGAAGACTGGTCGAAGAAACAAACTGGCGCAAAAGCCGCAAAATATTGAAACCACATGTTTACAGCCATGGCGGCGTAGATTAGAATCGCAACTGCTGAGGGAATTCTCCCAACGCGTTATCAACCACTTGAAGGAGTGAATCATGAATGCAAAAGAGATCAAGGCCGCACTGGCCGACGAAGGTGTGCAAGCTGCTATCGAGAAGCAAGTCGCTGCCGCTGTGAAGGCCGAGACCAAGCGCGTCCTGGCTGTGGTCAAGGAAGCCGAGCTGCCCGAAGACAAGGTCGCTGCCAAGGCAACCAAGGCCGTGCTGAAGTCCATCGTGGACGGCATCAAGGAAGCTGCGTAAGCCAGCTGTCCAATCGGATAGGAGACTTCGGTCTCCTTTCTTTTTCATCTGAATGTAAGTAAGGAGTTTCACATGCGTTGCTACCTCGTCACTGGCCCTGGTGCCAAGCGTTACGCCGCCACGAATGCCGATGCTCGCGCCACCCGCGACGCGTTGGTTGAGCAGCTCGACTGCAAGAAGAAGGACGTCGAGATTGAGCAGACCGACATCCCAGTCGCCAAGGCTGAGTTACTCGAGTTCATCAACACCTTGTGCGCCGAGACCGACGCAAAGGACGCAGAAGAATGAGCCAAGTCCGTCTGATCGCGTTCACCCAGCCGATTGAGTTGGAAGGTGTTCAGACGGGCGAGGAGCTGGTGGCCTACTGTGCACGGGTCTCGAACCCTGCCAATCAGGCCAACCATGAAACGGCTCCTCGTCTGCTCAATTACCTCGTGCGCAACCACCACTGGTCTCCCTTCGAGATGGCGCATGCAGTCATCGAGATCCAGACGACCCGCGACATCGCCCGTCAGATTCTCCGCCATCGGTCCTTCAGCTTCCAAGAGTTCAGCCAGCGTTACGCCGCCGTGGTCGAAGATGCAGTGATCCGTGAGGCTCGCATGCAAGACACCACGAATCGCCAGAACAGCTTGGCCATCGAGGACGACGACATGCGCAAATGGTGGGAGTACCAACAGAACGAAGTGGCCAAGAAGACCAGTGAGGTCTACGCGGCCGCTCTGCGCATGGGCATCGCCAAGGAGGTTGCTCGCTCGGTCCTGCCTGAGGGCCTGACTCCAAGTCGTCTTTACATATCCGGCTCAGTTCGCAGCTGGATTCACTACATCCAACTCCGTGCCGGCAACGGTACCCAGAAGGAGCACCGCGAGATTGCCGTCATGTGCAAACTGGCTCTGCTCCATGTCATGCCCTCAATCAAGGAGATTCTCGATGCAACGCAAGATCACTAAGCCGGCTCCTGCCAAGGACATGGTAAACCACCCATCTCACTACACCGAGACCGACAACGGGGTCGAGTGCATCGATGCCATCCGTGCCGCCCTGGGCAAAGAGCAGTTCATTGGCTTCCTGCGCGGCCAAGTCATCAAGTACCAGTGGCGCCTGGGCAAGAAGGACAGTTCGGTGCAGGACAACAAGAAGGCCATCTGGTACGCTACCAAGCTCGATGAGGTGCTCAATGAAGCGTAGTCGTTACCTCTACACCTGGGTCGACTGGGTCAAGGAGATTCTGGGCTGGGGCTTTGGTCTGATCGCTGGGTTCATCCTGCTGCCAGTCCTGGGCTTCATCCTGAAGCTCCTCTGGGTCTTCTTCATGGTCGGTTGGGACTTGATCAAATGAGCAAAGCTTTCGCGACTCTGGGCCTTCCTGATACCGTGACGCCTGACGAGGTCAAGGCGAAGTGGCGGGAACTCTGCATGATTCATCACCCAGACCGCGGAGGCAACTCCGTGGAGTTCAACACGATCCGCAAGGCCTACAAGCAGGCGTTTGCTGAAGCCAGCGAGCCCAAGCCATGTGTTCCATGCAATGGCAGCGGCAAGGTCAAGGTCAACAGCGGTTGGTCATCGATCGATATGCCATGCCAAGCATGTGGAGGTTCTGGTCATGGCTAAGAAGCCCAAGACCGTGCAAGTCGGCAGCCATGAGTACTTCAACGCCTTGTTGACCTACTACACAAACCGCTCGACTGCTGTCATGCGTGGTCGTGGCAACCTAAGCCGCGAGGACCTTGAGTATGTCGCCCAAGCAGCTGAGAAGCTGAAAGACAAGCGACTGCAGGAATGCATTGCTGAGCTGATCGGCTGGGGCGACGATGAACGGTCTGAACTTGAGACGCTGTTGGCGCTCGGCTTCGAGGCCATGAAACTTTGCAGCCCAAGTCGCTTGCGTGAAGCAGCGATGCGGGTCAGTTTGAAATACTACGTGAAGAAGGAATTTAGCCATGCCCAAGAATCAATCGACCAGTCAGCTGGTGGCGTATCTGGTACCGAAGCAGCTGCCAGTCATTCTGGCCCGAGTGATGGGGTTCCGAGCACCGCCGTGTCTGGCAGTGTTCAAGGATAAAGTCACCACGCAAGTTGACATCGTTGAGGTGCCACTATGAAACCCATGCTCGCCTCGCCTGCTGGACCGGTCATCCCGTTCCCAATGCTGCTCAGCCCCAAGCTGGACGGCATTCGTTGCTTGATCATTGATGGCGTGGCCGTTGGCCGCAGCCTGAAGCCGATTCCCAACAAGTACGTGCAGCTGCTGTTCGGCCACCACGAGTTCAATGGCCTCGATGGGGAGCTGATCGTCGATTCGCCCATTGCCAAGGAAGTGTTCCAAGTGACCTCATCCGGCGTCATGAGCATCGAGGGCCAGCCCAAGGTGAAGTTCTACGTGTTCGACGACTTCAGTCACGAAGCTGGATTTGCCAAGCGCTTGGACATGGCCTTCAAGCGGACCCGGCGTCATACCCATTTCGTGCAGGTGCCGCATGACAAGGTGAACCGTGAAGCCGCCATCCTGACCTGGGAAGAAAGCTACCTGGCTGCCGGCTACGAAGGCGTGATGCTGCGCCATCCTGATGGTCCATACAAGCATGGTCGCTCGACTGCCAAGGAGGCGTGGCTACTGAAGGTGAAGTGCTTTGTTGACGCCGAAGCCAAGGTCATTGGCTACTCAGAAGCCCAGCACAACGCCAATGAGGCCAAGCGCAACGAGCTGGGCCAACTTGAACGATCAAGTCACAAGGCTGGTAAGGTCGGCAAGCAGACGCTGGGTGCTCTCATGGTCAAGGACCTGAAGACTGGCGTGGAGTTCGACATCGGCACTGGGTTCACTGAGTCTCAGCGACAGTTGCTTTGGGCACAAGGTGATGGTCTGCTTGGCAAGGTTGTGAAGTACAAGAGCCAGCCAACTGGTGTGAAGGACAAGCCGCGCTTCCCAGTGTTCCTTGGCTTCCGCGACAAGGTGGACATGGACGCAAAATAAATTTGAAATTACCTGTTTACACCGCAGAGATTTCACTCTAGAATCTAATCACGGTCAACAACGATCGCAACCAAACTTGCTGAGGTTACCATGAAGATTGAAATCAAATGCCGGTTCAGCGGCAGCGTTTTGTTCTCACACGAAGCTGAGGATAACTCGATGAAGCTGACCTTAGAGGCTGCGGTCTCTGCCCGTGCCAACCTGGACGGTGCCAACCTGGTCCGTGCCAACCTGTACGGTGCCAACCTGGACGGTGCCAACCTGGACGGTGCCAACCTGGACGGTGCCAACCTGGACGGTGCCAACCTGGACGGTGCCAACCTGGACGGTG
>Ga0209518_1001861_pt1 | contig 21199 bp, 26 predicted proteins | sample RifGroB1_FD_183993 | JGI IMG/M metagenome (GOLD analysis project Ga0209518, IMG submission 183993) | Groundwater microbial communities from Rifle, Colorado, USA - Groundwater B1 (SPAdes) (version 2) | ecosystem: Environmental > Aquatic > Deep subsurface > Groundwater | place: Rifle, Colorado...
TGAACTTTGAAGATGGCGTTTACTTTAGGGTGGCGTAAGGTCAATGGACGATAATCTAGGAGGGTAGGCAATTCCAGTTGGAGAGTTTCCTGGCCCATGTCGAAGGGCAGTTCGGCTGATTTGGAAATAAGTTCGACCTTTTTGGCCTCGATTTCGACCGTGCCAGTGGCTAGCTTGGGATTGACGAGCTTTTCCGGACGGGCTTTGACTAGACCGGTGACGTAAATTACGTCTTCAGAATGTAGTCCTTCGACAAGCTGGGGGCTGGCCACGATTTGCACAATGCCAGTGCGGTCGCGCAAGTCAATAAAGACAATCTTGCCGTGGTCACGCCTCGTGTTCACCCAGCCCTTGAGGAGCACCTCTTTGCCTATCCTGGAAATGGTTTCTGAAATTAAAGTTCGGTTCATAGACTTATTATAAATAAAAAAGACCCTTTCGATCAGCTCCCATGTGCCATCTGATCTCCGGATCTTTGAAACAATGCAAACTGGTTGGTTGTCAGTCCAACTCGTAACGCTTGCTTAAACTGCTCGTTAGTATAACAGATTCGTATATCAAAGTAAATTACTAAATTCATCTGACGTGAGACCTAGAGATTTGAGAATCTGGTTCATAGTTCCGGGCTTAATAACCGATCCAGAATGATAGCTGATAACCAGAATGCGGCCCGATTGGGCATGCTGCCAAATGTCGTGGCTACCACGGCCATGACGTTTAAAAACAAAACCCTGTTTTTTGGCAATCTTTTCTACCTGCTTGGCAGTAACTCTAGGCTGGCGACTCATGCGGTTAAACCAAAATTGAGCGGATTAGGAATTTCTAGAAAGAATTTCTGCTTGGGGTTAGGTGAAGATTGGGGCTGGTTAAGAAGCTCGAGAGAGATGCGCAAAACATCCTCGATATTTAGTACCGTGTCCAAATACGTCTTGCCTTCGGCATAAACACCAGGGATATCTTGGCAAACGGCCAGATAAGACCCGCCTGGTTGTTTGGAAACTTCAATTTTATATTTATCTAAGACGGTTACTTTTGCCATGGTTGCAGTATCCCCCTTGACGGGACTAAAGTCAAATTCGTGCGCTGGCCACCTAGATAGAGAACGATTGGACTCCTTTCTCTTGATGGAGAGTAACATATTGGTAGGGGGTTTGGTACTTTAAGGCGCGGTGGTACCGCTCCTGGTTGTACTTGGTGTTGAAATGCTCGCAGAGTTTTCTGACCTGAGCAATTTCTGGCAGCAGCTCCTGGTAAGCTAAGAATTCATATTCGAGTGTTTGGATGAGCCGCTCGACCCGGGAATTCATAGTGGGAGTCCGGGGACGGGAGAAGTAATGCGGAATACCCAAACTTTCAGTCAAGCGGTGGAAATACAATAGATACTCACTTCCGTTGTCGGTGTTGATAGCAGCCACTGGGAAGGGAAAATGAGACTGAACCCGGGAGAGAAAGTCCTGGGCAGACCTGGAAGAGATACTGGTATACGCATAGGTGTAAGCGTAGCGGGATTTACAATCCACGGCGGCAAAGACATAAAACCTGATTCCTAAAATATATAAATGTTTAGTATCTACCTGGACCAGGGAACCTAGGGCCTTGTCTTTAAGCTCCCAAGCGGCTCTCACCCGGGCAATTTTGTACTTTCTAGACTTGGTCCTGTACCGCTTACTCCCGGCCAGCAAATATGCATGGCGGTTGATAATCTTTTGGATGGTGTTGTAGCCAATCTTGATGCCATATTTTTGTCGTAATTCGGCCTGGATTTCATATTTGGACTTCTCGGGGTCAGCGGATCTAATATCACATACCAGTTGCGTAGTCGATTGGGGAGTAGTCATCTGCCGGGTGTGGAGCGGTCTTCTGGTAGCAGTATCAAACTCGAGAGTGGACAAATTATATTTGTTAAACCGGTGCAACCAGCGGTAAAACACGGACTTGGAGAGACTGAAGTGGCGACATGTGCTTTCGGCATTCTGGCCATGGATGAAATACCAATCCATCCATTCCAGGCGGCGGAGGGCATCTTTGGATAATGTGGCCACCCGAGACAAAGATACCACCGGAAGAATCTTGAAGCTGCGCATATAGCAGCCATTGTACCGACCCATCTTTACTTCTCAACCGTTCTTGATGTATCGTGGCCTAGACAATTTAGGCCTTATGATCTTCTGGCCTTGGCGGCCACTGCCACCACATTCAATCCAATCGAAGCTGCCCACACTAACGCTCCCACCAGCACCTTCACGGCCAAATTCTGTTCCCTCGCCCAAATAAAATAATAGATATGTCCAAAAATTCACTCAACCGTTCCATTGCCAGCATTCTACCTCCTCTCCAAATGCAGATCAAATTACACCAACCTCCGCCATAGCGCAATCTCTTGTAAAAATCAAACCTTCACTATTTTGACATCCAAAACCTGCACCTTCTCCCCTAATTTCCCAGAAACCTCCTTTACGAGCTCTCCCACTGTCTTGCTAGGGTCACGAACATACTCCTCTTTCAAAAGGTTCTCGACTACGGCTATCCCAGAAGCCACTGCTTGCAACGCCAGCTCATGACCAAGTTTTTGGAACTCAGTCGTACCTACCGCAAAACTCGTTTCCGCAGCCACGGAAACAAGCGACCCCATTGCGCCATTATGGTGGACATATTCAAATACACGACCGGCCTTGACCTCCCGCTCTACCTTCTTCTCCGCTCTCTCCAGTCCCTTTTTTCTTAGTATCTTAATCGCCTCACTCATCTTCCCGCCAGACTCCTCCAACGCCTCCCGGCAATCCGTAATCCCGGCATCGGTTTCCTCACGTAATTTCTTTATGTCTTCAATCTTGATTTTCATTTTTTGATCGCGCTGGCGACAGCATTCACCACCAACTCAATTGATTTTACCGCATCGTCATTCACCGGAATAATATAATCGATTCTGGCCGGGTCTCCATTGGTATCCACCATACCGATCACCGGCACGCCCATCCGATTAGCCTCCCGCACCGCCACTTCTTCTTTGTGCGTGTCCACCACAAACAGAGCGTCTGGCAGTTTATCCATATCTGCCACCCCACCCAAAAACTTCTCCAGTTGAGCTATTTCCCGGTCAATCAGCAGCTGCTCCCGTTTAGTGTATTTTTTCAGTTCTCCGCTCTCCCGTTTGGCCTTCAAATCTTTTAATTTGTACACTCTTTTCTGCATCTGGCCAAAATTGGTAAGCATTCCTCCCAGCCATCTCTGCACCATATACGGCATGCCCAATTTCACCGCCGCCGCCTTCACAATTTCCTGCGCCTGCCGTTTCGTCCCCACCCACAGAATAGTTTTGCCCTTGGCAAACTCAATCGCCGCCTCCAGTCCTTCTTTGGTTTTTACCAAATCAAAAATATGTACACCCCCCCGCTCCCCAAAAATATACTTCTTCATGGCCGGATTCCACCGCCGAGACTGGTGCCCGAAATGGCACCCCGCCTCCAATAAATCTTTTAACGTTACTTCGCTCATTCTTTTCTCCTTAGTCCTCCCCCGATTTTTGCTTTATGCAGGAGAAAAACCATCGGGGTGTGAAATTAACTATCAGTATTATATCCAATTTATCCAAACTTCACAACCACTTCTTCCCCGCCCACATCCATCACCAGCCTTGCCCTGCCGGATTCTTTAGCTTTATACAACAGCTTATCTGCCTTGATCATCAAGTCAGTCCCTGATTCACTCCCACTGGCTATCACCACCCCCATGCTCACAGTCACCTTCGGCCGGACCAATTTCGCCCTTTGTGCTAGCCACCCCCCCACCGAATGCCCCACATCAACGGCCATCTCGCGCAAGTTCTCCCCCGATACATTAGGCACCACTACTACAAATTCTTCTCCCCCCCACCTACCGACTATTGCCAAACTCCCACACACCTCACGCAACAATTTTACCAACTCAATCAACGTCCTGTCTCCCGCCGCATGTTTATCCGGCTCCTCGTCATTAATACTCTTAAAGTAATCAATGTCCAACATCACTAGTCCCAGACTGTGTCCATATGACCCCACCAACTCTACTTCCAACCCCAACACAGCCCCCACAAACCCTCGGTTAAAAGCTCCCGTCAATCTGTCCCTAATCGCTTCCTGTTCCAGACTCGCTATCTTATAAGCAATCTCTTCTGCCAATGCTTTCTTGTCTTTAGTATTCTTAATTTTTTCCAAATAATATCCCTTTAACCACTCCAAATGTTCAAGCGATCCTTCTCGTGACGCTAATCTCTTGTCATACTTCATAGACTTGCCAAAGTCTGTTTGTTAATCTCCACATTCTCCATAGCTGATTTTTGTGCGGCTTGAGCCAAGTAGACGGCAGATTTGGCGTCAGATACCGCGTTTTTATTCCCCTTCTCTACCATCTCCTGCGCCAACTTTTCTACTTCCGCCGCCACTCTCATCGTCTCCTCCGGTACCTGCATGGCCCACTTCAACGCCTCTTTTTTACCTGTTTTATTTTTGTATGCCAACATTACCGCATCAAAAGCTTGGCAATCTTCGTCTGCCAATTCCAAAAGTCGTTTCCTCAAAGTCTCATCAGCGGTCATCCCCGGCGTCAACCGAGCCACCATTTCTACGAGGGCTGCCGCCATCGCTCCGGCCACGGCCGCCGCCGCCCCACCCCCCGGCGTCGGCCGACTGCTGGCCAGATCCTCAATAAACTTATTCATAAATTCTCGTTTCCAAAATTTGGTTAGATTTAAAATCCGTAGCTTGCAGGCCATCCCTAGCCATTTTCACCAGAGCTTCCAAGGGAATCATCCCGTATATTTCCGAATTGGCTATTTTTACCCCTCTTTTTTCCGCCTCCTCCTTTATGGCCGCATACGCCCCATCAATATTCGTTCTCTCAAAATCTACCAGATTCATAGAAATTTGGGCCTTGCCATCTACTGCAAAACCTAAAGCTTTAACTCCTGGCAGACCGCCATTTTTCTCCCGGATGACATTAGAAATATCTTTGGCAATCTGCACATCGTCAGTGTCTAAGTTTACGTTATACGCCACCAGATATTTCCTGGCCCCAATCACCATCGCCCCGGCCGTAGGGTGCATTTTGTTTGGTCCAAAATTAGGTTTGCGCATTTCCTTAACCAGGCCCTCATACTCACCCTTCCTCACATCCGCTAAATTTACCCGCCCTGGCTGTGTAGCCGCCGCTTCATACAAAAACACTGGAATTTTTAGCTCTTTGCCTACTTGTTTCCCCAGTCTCTCCGCCAATTTCACACACTCATTAATAGTCACACCAGATACCGGCACAAATGGCACCACATCCACTGCCCCTATCCGCGGGTGCTCGCCCTTGTGAGTTCGCATATCAATCTGTTTTACCGCCACCTTAATCATCTCCCATACCGCCCTATAAACTTTTTCCGGCTCACCCACCAAGGTCATTAAACTCCGGTTGTGATCCGCGTTCCACTCCGTAGCTAACACCATTTTTTTACCCGCCGCCGCAATTTTATTAATTACATTTCTGCGCCGCCCCTCCGAAAAATTCGGCACACACTCAATTAGCTTCTGTGTCTTCATACCCCAATTTTACCACGCACAGTTTCCAACTTTTCAAGTTTCTTCGTCAACACTTCACTCAAACCACTCAAGAGCACTTCCGGGGCCAAGCGCATTAAACCTTCATCAAACAGTCCCGTATCCCTCAAGGCCGCAAAAAGCCCAAGGGTTAGCCCATCTATGTAGCCAACAGCAAGAGTCATATCCAGACGCACAGGAGCAACAACTAGATAATAATAAAACTGGCGATCAAGCCCACGCCTCTTAATTTCATCCTCCATGAATCTCGGCCTTTCCAGCCGCCCAAGAGGCCATTCTTGATAGGTAACCAGGACACTCACTTCTGCTCCGCTCGGCAATCGAACAACGGCACCTTCGCCATCTAACTCCGCTGCGCCTTGTAAATAAAAAAGGTCCTCAACTCTGTTCACGCTGCGATTTTATCACTTACGCCAGCATCCCCCAGCGTATAATTCGTCACATGCATGAGAAGAAACGTATCAATCCCTATGATTTGCAGAGCTATCCAAACCGCCAACAATTCAAGGCCGATGATCACGCATTTATTTTCGACGCAATCGAAGCTCTCCTTGGATTCCGCCTTCTGTGCCCCAAGCAAACTTTCAATAGCATTCACGCAGACTCACTCAAGGTACTTCCCAATTCAGCTGCTCGATCATACATAAAAGACGCTTTTCTCGGTACATTGGACACACTCTCTCCAGTCGTCGACCATTTGTCAGACCAGACTGCGGCCGTCTTGGCAGCTCTTATTGTTATCAGAGTACATACCGAAGAAGCCGCGTCAATCTTTGATGTTCAAGATCTTAAGTCTGTCTTAGCTATGTCCAGACTAAACATTCCAGGTCAATTAGTTGATTTATACTCAGGACTTATAACGGCTGCAGCACACTTTAGAAATCAGAACCTGGAAAAGGGACCAGACCAGACAACAATTCGCTTGAGGCGTGAAGCCGAAAAAGTCGTATTGAGAAAGAGCCGAAGAGAAGAGGGTCTCACAAAAGCGCTGTCAATTTTTGTGCTTGCAAATGGGGAAAAAAGGCTAATCCCATACCGAGACAAAGCTCGTTCTCCTTCAATCTTTAGCCCGTCTGCTAGAGCTGTAGACTCCATTCTCCACGCCCATCAGAAAGGGGAAAAGATTACCGTTAATCAAGTTATTGCAGAAGCCGAGGAGCAGGTAGGAACGCCATCATACCTCAAGACATTTTCCTCACTCGATACTACTATTGAGCATTTCTCTAGTATTATCGCTAGCTTAGATGGAAAAAGCTTACCTTATATAACAAATACCCGAGAATTTAAAGCTATTTTCGGCATACACCCATCCGCTCTCAAACAAAGAATAAGATCAAGAAGATGGGGTATTTCAATTTCGGAGCTCATTCATGCTGCGTCAGAACGTCACGCCAATCACAAAATAGTTACGGTAAATGATTATCGGGAGTGCCAGACCCCCAACGATCTAATTCAACTAATGGCTCATTTACTCACAACGCGTCTCGTTAAAACCCCCACACTGAAGTTCTATCGAACAACCAACTTTCGAGAGGTATTCGGAGTAAGTCCCACATTCATTATAAGATTGGCAAACGGACGGGGTTGGGAAATATCTCTCAGCCAAGTTATATCAGATATCGAATGCTCAATTGGATCCGTACCTGAAAGACCGCCTCAATTTTCAACAAAAGAAGCAGCCCTGAAAATACTTTCGCAGGCTATCTTAACCAACCCTTCATACTCACGGCCATCAGTAAAAAATCCTATAGATTTCAAAACCGCGTTTGGAATAAACCCTAGAACGCTTCAAAGCCGGATAAGAAAAGGGGGGTGGGGTACAACTGTTTCAAAGCTAGTAAGGCAGGCGGAAATAAGAGCTGGATATTAGAGATATTAGAATACTACTTCCCACTACTTCAAACTATCCTCACTTTTAAACCCAAATTAGCTCTGTTTAGCGCGGTTACCGTATCTCCTTTAATACACCCACTTCCATCACAGTATTGACTGGCCACGGTTATTTCATCGCCTCCAAATATCACCTCAACCGTACAGTTACATGCCGCACAGACAACCGCCACTGCCCCGCCATCTTCTTAGTTAGTTCGTGATTATCCAATCGAGTATCGTCAGGATTTTTCTTAAACCACTGCACCCGCTGCGCTATTTCTTCTTGCCTTCCCTCAAAACAAAATCGACGAAGGAACCCTTTCCATTCCATACTATATCATTTTTCAAAGGTTCTTTTTCAGCTTTCAAAGTTTCCTCTTCAAATTCAGGTGTAAATCCATTCCTAGTCAAATTGTCATTCAACCATCACCGCAACGCATCACGGATCACTTCGCTCACTGAAGTGTAGTGATATTTTTTCGCCCGCCTTTTTGCTTGGGCATACAAACCCTTGGGCATAGAAATATTTATCGTCATCGTATCCATATTTTATACTGAGTGTAATCGAAGTACAAGCATTGTATCCTTTCCATACAACCGCGTCAACTACTTCGGTTTCGTCCAACTGGCAAAATCACGACACATTCAAAAAGATATTTCTGTGTGTCGGAATCATATCAGCAGGAGGCTCAAAAAAGAACTTCTTGCTTTCTATCTCAGCAACTTCTGATTTCTTAACCCGCACTTCATAAACTAAATGAACCACGTGCCCCCTAGGTTCTTGTAAATCCTCATCAAGATATCGTAACTTGAAGCCGTTTTCCTCAACCTTTAGACCCAATTCCTCTTCCGCCAGCCTCTTTACACACTCATCAACTGTCTCTCCCAGCAGCAAAAAACTCCCTGGTAAGTGCCACATGCCTTTATATGGTTCCACATCCCTTTTGGTATAAAGCACCCCCCCCATTTTCATTTTTCATCCACAAATCCACCGCAATCCGCGGCGCCAGCTTGAAGCTTTCTAAAAATTTATCGTACGGCAACTTTTGCGGTTTCACCTCTCAATTCTATCACCTCGATCAGCCAGTAAAACTAGTAGCAGATTATTCTTCTACATCGTCAACGTCTATCCCGAAATGTCTCAACTTCTGTGCAGCATTTTTCAATTCCCCCTCGACAGGACGCTGATTCAATATCATCGCTCTCAAAACTTGCAGTTTCAAATAAGGAATCCCCGCTTCTGATAAATGCTCGGTATAAGACTTCTCCAATTTTCTATCACCGCCTGCATACCAGCAGGAAGCCAATGTGTGTCCAGGATCAATTATCTCTACATGTTCCAAAAATTTCATTCCTCTCCAAGATTGAACCATAAGGTGTGGGATCACAAGCCCCCAAAGATATGCTTTATCTAAATCGGGAAAACGTATCCCAACTCCCAATTCTGTCCACTTATCAATGCCTGTCGTACCCACAAAGGGAACGGCCCTTCCCTCAAGCTCAACCAAAGGACTCAAGCGAAGACGCTTCACACCCTCATTACCCTCAAAAAGAATGATTCCTTCCATGGGTCAGCATTTAATCACACACACACACCTTTGTCAACTATAAGCTACTTCGGTTTAGTCCAGCTGGCAAAGTCACATTTGGGATAATTGCTGCAGCCATAAAAAGACCGTCCCGTGCGGGTTTTTCTGATGATTACATCCCCATCTCCGCATTTAGCGCACTTTTGCCCAGTCTTGTTTTGGTAATTGGCCTTGTAGTCGCATTCCGGATATGTACTGCAAGACAAGAATTTCCCAAACTTGCCTAATCTAATCACCACATCTCCTACTTGGCATTTGGGGCATTTTTCTCCCGTTTTCTCCGTCTCGATTTTTACTCTCTCCGCCGTCTGCGTCACATCGGCCAATTGTTTTTCAAACGGCGTATAGAAATCAGCCAGCAGTGGCTGCCATTTTTTCTCCCCATTGGCCACTTCATCCAAGCCATATTCCATGTTAGCCGTAAACTCATAATCTACAATATTGGGGAAATTAGCCACCAAGAAATCGTTCACCGCCAAACCCAAGCTCGTCGGCTTAAACCGCTTGTCGATCTTTTCTACATACTGTCTGTCTTGAATGGTCGATAAAGTCGGGGCATACGTAGAAGGCCGGCCGATACCCATTTCCTCCAAAGCTTTAATGAGAGACGCGTCATTGTATCGGGCCGGCGGCTGGGTAAACTTCTGTTCCTTAGTCAAATCCACAAACTCCAATTTTTCCCCCTCAGCAACTTCCGGCAACCTCAATTCATTCGTATCCCCATTCAATTTATACCACCCCTCAAAAGTGATAGTGTCTCCTTTAGCTTGCAATTTATACTCTCTTGCGGTTACAGTTACAGTCACCGTTACACCTCTAGCTTCCGCCATCTGACAAGCCACGAATCTCTTCCAGATCATCTCATACAATTTTTGCTGATCTCGATTCTTCTGAACGCTAGACGCTAGTGTCTGAACGCTCGTTGGCCTAATGGCCTCATGAGCCTCCTGGGCAACTTTGGATTTGGTTTTGAAAAACCTGGGTTTTTCCAGAGCATAATTTTGTCCAAAATTATGCGAAATAAAATCTCGCGCGGTGCCAATTGCCTCCATCGCCAAATTTGTCGAATCCGTCCGGTGATATGTAATGTAGCCTTCTTCATACAACGTCTGGGCCACCTGCATGGTTCGTTTGGCACTCCACCCCAATCTATTTGCCGCAGCCTGTTGCAAAGTGGACGTGGTAAATGGCGCCGGCGGCGTCCGCCTGAACTCCTTCTTCTCCACACTTTCAACCACATAATTAGCACCTCGTAAATCATCCTCGGCCTTTTGCGCTTCCACCGCACTCTTGATATCTAAAATTAATTTAACTTTTAAGTTTTGCGTTTCAGTTTTGACTTTTGACTTTTGACTTTTGAGTTCCACAAAAATGTCCCAATACTCTTCCGGCTTAAACGCTTCTATTTCCCTCTCTCTTTCTACAACCAACCGTACGGTCACACTTTGCACCCTTCCGGCAGACAGCCCTCGTCTGACCTTTTTCCACAAAAGTGGAGACAATTTGTATCCTACCAATCTGTCCAAAATTCTCCTGGCTTGCTGGGCGTCCACCAACTTCATATCCAATTCCCGGGGATGTTCTAAAGCTTCTTTTATGGCGTGCTCAGTAATTTCATGAAACACAATTCTAGAAAATTTAGGATTTCGGATTTCGGATTTAGAATTTCCTTTCAGTAGCTCCGCTACATGAAAGGCTATGGCTTCTCCCTCCCGATCCGGATCAGTTGCCAAAAATATCTTGGTTGCTTCATCACTTAATCTCTTAATCTCTTTAATCCTGTCTTCTTGTTTCTTGGTTTGCACATACTCCGGCTCAAAATTCTTGTCTGTCTTTATCCCCAATTTCTTCTGCGGCAAATCCCGGATATGCCCATAACTAGCCTCAATTGTATACCCCTCGCCCAAAAATTTCCCCAGCGTCCTGGCTTTCGTCGGTGACTCAACAATAACTAAATCCATAAAATTACTATGAACTATCAACTATTAACTATCAACTGCTAATCCTATCACCCCCGTCAAGTTTGACTTGACCACATATCCTAAGACTTAACTTCCTGAAAATAAGCGTTTTACGCTACACGCAACCGCATCTACGCCAAAATATGCTATTGCGGATCCCAATACCCAACCCACCACAGGAACATCTATACTTGCAAAAATCTCTACAAATGACCACACTATACCGGCAAATGCTGCCACTTCAGTACGTTGCCACGCAAACCTTTCCAACCCATATTTATCCGACTTCAGGGGAGCACTTAAAAAAGCGGGCCTAAAGAGCTCACGTAAGACGTCTCTCGCCGACATTTTCTCATCCCCTTGGCTGTTAGTCATGGCGACATTTATAACCCAAATTAGCTATTCTGTCAATACTACAGGTCACTTCATTCTCCCACCCCAGACACCACTGTGTAATTGAAGTGGTCTTCTACGCCGAAGTATTTGACCATAACTTTACGGGCGATGGGAGCCGCCACCCGCGATCCTTCCCCTCCCGCTTCTACCAGAACCGTCACCGAAATCTCCGGATTTTCAGCCGGCGCAAAAGCCGTCAACCAGGCATGCGACCCGGTTTTGCCGTCTGCCCGCACATACTCGGCCGTCCCGGTCTTACAGGCCACCTGCGGCTTGAAATCAAACAATGGAAAGGCGGTCCCATCTTTGCTGCACGCTCCCACCATCCCCCGCCGGATGATATTTAACGCCTCCGGTGAAATCTGCACGTCTGGGCATTTGGTGTTTCCGTTCAAGTGAGGTTTACATTTCTTTCCCCCGGCGGCAATCACGTTAGTCATCAGGTTTACTTGCAGTGGCGTCACCAGCACATCGCCCTGGCCGATGGCCATGTGATACGTGTTTCCCAAAAACCATTTCTCCTGCTTGTACTTCTCTTTCCACTCCGGCGTGGGAATAAGTCCGGCTACTTCTCCCGGCAAATCAATGCCTGTCCTAACTCCCAGCCCAAATTTTTCCGCCCACTCCGCCATCGTTTCCGCCCCTGTCAACTCCCCCACCTTATAAAAGAAGGTGTCTACCGACCGAGCCAGGGCTTTCTCCCACCCCACGACCCCCTCCGTCCGGCCATATTGAGTGAAATACCAGTTGGTGTACGCAAACTTCCCGATATTAATGACCCCGGTATCTTCATATGTAAAATTCCCGTCGGCCTTTCCGGACTCCAATGCCGCCACTGTCGTTACTATTTTAAACGTCGACCCCGGAGGATAAATGCCGCCAATTGCCCTATTGAAAAACTCTGAACTTGCCGTCACCTGGTGAGGATTAAAAGCCGGCGAGCTAACCAGAGCCAATATTTCTCCAGTTTTAGGATTACTAACAATCACCGCTCCTCTCTTTCTTCCCAGCGCTGCAAACGCTGTCTGCTGTAATCCAGCTTCCAGCGTCAATGTCACATCGCTGCCCGCCTGCGGCTCCTGGTGGCCCAACTCGCGCACTACTTCCTGATTGGGGTTTACCTCCACCAACCGCCCTCCATCCCGGCCGCGCAGCTTGTCCTCATATTGTTGTTCTATGCCCGTCCTACCAATCTGGCTGCCCAACTCATATTTCTGTCCGGCATCTCGCAGCAATCCCACCTCTTCTTCGTTCACTTCGGCCACATATCCCACCACATGCGCCGCCGCTTCCCCCAAAGTTCTCACATCTTGTTCGTTCCTATCCAGAATTTTCCCCCGTTCGGCAGCCAGTCTAATTTTTTTGATCCGGTTCTCATCCGCCAATATCCGATATTCCCCACCCTCAAACAATTGCAGTGCCCCTAACCGTACCACCAGCGCCCCCATAGCCGCCAGTATCGCCAGCCACACCACCCACCCCCGCCTGTAATCTCTCGCACTCTCCTGCCCTTCCACTCTTCTACTCTTATACTCTTTCATTTCAGTCACCACAAAATCCCCAAAGCTCGCGCCAAAGCGATATTTCTTCATATTTTCATTTTAACCCACCTACCACCCGGACTTTATTCAGAAGTTTCATGTCTTCCAATACTTTGCCGCATCCGCGCACGACAGCCGTCATGGGATCGTCGGTAATATACACCGGCATGCGCGTTTCCTCACTCATTAATTTATCTATTCCCAAAATTAATGACCCGCCTCCACACATCACAATGCCCCGTTCTAATACATCCGATACCAACTCCGGCGGCGTCTCCTCGATCAGATCTCCCACCGCCGAGGTAATCTCGCGCAACACCGGCATCAGGGCTTCCCGCACTTCGGCCGCCGTAATCTTAATGCTTTTAGGCAACCCGCTCTCCAGATCCCGTCCCCGGATAACCATCACTTTTTCGCCGCCCCCGGCATGGGCGTTGCCCAACGTTATCTTTATCTCTTCCGCCGTCCGCTCCCCCAACAGCACGTTATATTTCAGCCGCATGAAATGCATAATCGCTTCGTCCATTTCGTCTCCCGCCACCCGCAAAGACTTATTGGTCACAATTCCCCCCAAGGAAATCACTGCAATCTCGCTCGTTCCTCCTCCAATATCTACTATTAATAGTCCTCCGGGATCGGTAATGGGCAAGCCTGCCCCAATGGCCGCCGCCATCGGCTCCTCTATCAGCCAGCATTGCCGGGCTCCCGCAGCCAGTGCCGCCTCCTGCACCGCCCGCCGCTCCACCTCCGTCACTCCGGAGGGAATCCCCACCACCACCCGGGGTTTAGGAATTCTGGGAATAATTCTGCCCGACTCATGCACTTGCAAAATGTAATGCTTCAACATGGCCTCCGTGGCGTCAAAATCCGCAATCACTCCGTCTTTCAGCGGCCGGATGACTTCGATAGTGGCCGGATTTCTCCCCAGCATTTTTTTGGCTTCTTCGCCAATGGCCAATACCCGCTTGGTCTTTTTGTGCATAGCCACCACCGACGGCTCCCGGATCACAATCCCCTTACCCTTCACATGCACCAGCGTGTTCGCCGTCCCCAAATCAATCCCCACATCATACGAAAGGAGACCAAATAGATAGTCCAACATATCAATCGGAATATACCACAAACCTTATCGCTTTTTTCCCTTCTTTCGATCTACTTGCTTTTTTATCTCCCTAAGTTCACTCGCAAACTTCTGTATTCTACGCTCCTCCTCTCTTTTTCTCTTCCTTGCCTTACGCATATCTATTATATCAGCCATCGCCTGCAATTTCTGAAAAACTTCATCCGGCAGTAACCTCCCCAACTCCACCATAATCAAAATATAAACTTCACCCTTGCTTTTGTCCACCCCAAACTGGTAAACAAATAAACTATGAGTAACAGAAAAGAGATCCACTGTCCAGTTGGACAAGAAATCAAAAACAGCGACCGAAGACCACCTACCCCAAAAAACACAAAATTAAGACCTCTACCTCCACCTCAACCACCCAGGCCCCCCAAAAACGGCGACGGAAAATAACTACCAAGCCACTTCCCAATTTCAACCTATAGTAAATACCGGTTGCCAAATGCTATATAATTACTTCAAGTTGAGCAGAGACAGAGAACGCAGATTAGAAATAGCTAGGTGGGCTTTCGCCCACCATAGAGTTGGCCTCCCTATCCCGCACGGGTTCACTGTTGCCGAACTAATAGACTGTCTGGTCAAAGAAGACCCGAAACTAGAAGTACCTCTTGATAGTGATCTGAAACACAGAACCCCGCTCCAAAAAGCCAGAGAACAAGTTGAATCCCAACCCATCCCCCAAACTCTGGTAAAATTAAGCAATGGAAACTAAGCAGGCAACTGAAGCCGACTACAAAACAGTCCAAGGAGGAAAACCCAAAGTCGCAAAGCAGGGAAAACTTACCGTCGTCACACACGACTACCCGGGAGGGAGCGGTAGGGTAGTCTCAAGCCATAAACCGCCAACGGAAACTGTTATTCTTAACACGACCAAAGGACCAGTTGAATTCCTCTCTGCATTATTAGAGAGGTTCCACGGCAAACCTTGTGAGAACCAGAGCATAAAATCCGGCGGAGACCCATACCCCAGAACAAAATAGTGTAAACTGGATTTCATGGCCCTGTCTGTCCTTAGCCTAAAAGTTCCCCGGGAGTCAGAAAGTTCGCCCGAGCACACCGCTCAACTTCTGGCTTCGCTCACCAGGTCCACCCTCTCACCCTCCTCCTTGCAAAAACTCTTTGGCAAGAAACCTCTTTATGTTTCCTTAGAAATTACCACCATCGACTCTCAAATCAATTTCTGCGTCGCTCTCCCTTCCGAGCTCGTATCATTTGTGCAATCACAATTGTCAGCTAGCTACCCAAATATTTCCATCACCCCAATTCCCGACTATCTTTCCGGCTGGCCTATTACCCATGCGCTTATCATTCGCCAATCCGCTCCCGCCTATTTCCCCATCCGAGATTATGCCGATTACAAACAAATCGATCCCCTGGTCCCCATTCTTGGGGTTTTAGCCAAAAGTGATTCTAACGACAAAGTCTTGGTTCAATTTATTATTTCTCCCCCGTCATCTAAAGTGACTAAATCCGCCTCCTGGTATTTAGCCCAAGAATTTGAACTTACACCAGACGGCAAACCGGTCCGCGAACTACCCCCGGAAGAAAAAGCCATCATCAAAGACAAAATGTCTCACCCATTGGCTAACGTTTCCATCCGCTTGGCCTCCTCCAATCCCGCTCTCATCAAAGACCTCACCAGCGCCATCTCCACTCTTAATCGACCGGATGGTAATTCCCTGATCCCCGCTAAGCTTTTTCCCTGGCAAAAAAGTCGTCTGCTTAGATCCATCCGCCAGCGTCATCCATGTTTCCTCCCCTCCACACTCAATACTTTTGAGCTGGCCTCACTCTGGCATCTCCCCGGCACCCAAATCCAGCTACCCAACATCGCCTGGGCCAGCTCAGTTGCTATCTCTGAAGCCCCAGAGGACCTCCCCGTCTCCGACAAAGCCAACACCACTTTCTTTGCCAAAACCGCCTATAAAAACACACCTACCTCTTTTGGCATTCTCAACGCCGACCGCCTAAGGCACATGTACGTCCTGGGCAAATCCGGTACCGGCAAATCCACCTTGTTAGAAAATATGGCCGTTGACGATTTCAAAAAAGGCCGCGGCGTGGCTTTCATTGATCCCCATGGAGACAGCGTGGATAACCTTCTTAATTACATTCCCTCCTCGCGCATTAATGACACGATTTATTTCAACCCCTCCGACCGCGAACACCCCATTTCCTTAAATATTCTGGAAACCGCTAATTCCGAACAGTCAGAGCTCGTGGTCTCCGGCATTATCTCCATTTTCCACAAACTCTATGGCAAGTTTTGGGGACCCCGCATGCAATACATCCTACGAAACGCTTTACTCACTCTAACCCAAGTTCCCAACTCCACTCTCCCTGATGTAATCAAGATTCTTTCTGACTTGGAGTTTAGACAGAAAATTTATCCTCAAATTTCCAACAAATCACTACTGACATTTTGGAAAAAGGAATTCGATTCTCTAGACGACGAAACTCGCCTCCAATATACCTATCCCATTCTCAACAAAGTCGGCCAATTTGTAAACTCACCTCTCATCCAAAATATCATTTCCAGTCCCCATTCCACTATTAATCTGACCCAAGTCATGAACTCCGGCCAAATTTTTCTCGCCAATCTTTCCCAGGGTAAACTCGGCGAGGACAACGCCACACTTTTGGGTGCCATGCTCATTACCAAATTTGAATTAGCCGCCCTCAACCGCATCGACACTCCTGCGGCCAGTCGTTCCGATTTCTTCCTCTACGTAGACGAGTTCCAAAACTTCGCCACGGAGTCGTTTATCAAAATCCTCTCCGAGGCTAGGAAATTCCATCTCGGACTGGTCTTGGCTAATCAGTATATCGCCCAAGTACCCGAAACCATCCAAAAAGCAATTTTTGGCAACGTCGGCACCATAGCCTGCTTTAACGTCGGCGCCGAAGACGCTCGCCTCGTTTCACGCGAGTTTTCACCGGTCTTCGACGAGGCTAGCTTAGTCAACCTCGACCAGCACCAAATCGCCCTCAAAATGACTATCGACGGAAAACTTTCCCGGCCCTTTTCCGCCCATACTCTGCCACCCCTCAAATCTACCAACCAAAACCGGGGCAAAGTCATCTCCGAATCCCGCCGCCGACATTCTCACAAATAACCTATAATACTTGACTTTTTACTCCGAATTTGCTAGTATCCAACTCACGATACAAAAGGCCAAATGCGGCCTTTTCGCGTATCAGATACCTTGCCCTTTAACATCCCAAAGAGCACACGTTGTTTTTTACCCTTTCAGCGTGTTTAGGGAAGAATCAAAATGTCCCATAGGATGCATCTATGGATATTTTGATTCTTCTCTTCTCGCGCCCCCAAAAACAACTATAAAATAACAAAAAATCCAAAAGGAGAAAAACAACAAACCAAAACGCGAAAAGAAAAAATCACCTCCTCCAAATTTTCCTCTCTAGCCCAAGCTCTTCCCCGCGGCTAATTTCACCCCCAAACAAAACATCACCATCAACGTTTCGTTCACGTAGTAATCACCAGTTTTTTAGAACAAACGTTCGATTCAAATGGAGGTTTAGAAATTGCTTTGTCATTTCAGGTCCGACAAAAAATTCCGGGATTCTGATCTGACACTTGAAAAATTGTATCCGCGATCGATCTTGGACACGCCCGTTAGTCGGGCAAAGGAGAGTAGCATGCCGAAGTACACACGTAGGAGGTCACTGTATCTCTTATGGTGGCTGGAACTAACAGTCACCATCTGGGGAATGTGGCATCCTAAACAGCTGGGAAGGTTTCTTCCCGGCTCAACATTCTGGATCTACACGCTCGGCGACAAAGCCTTAGCTTTAGTCGCCTTCATGTTCGGCATAGGAATTGCCGTCTATGCCAACACGAGCATCCTCTGGATCAAGGCCGCAATCGCCACCTTGATATATCTCATTGGAGCGATTTCCCTCCGGCAAACCGACTACAACGGCGGTGCCTTCTGGCACCTCGTCAACGTCACCATATGGGGAATCTTCACCGGGTTCGTCGTCCAATCGTTTCTCTAGAAAAAAAGGAGAACCGCAATGGGAAAAGGATTTGTCAGAAGCGTCCGAAAGAAATGGGAAGAGCTAAAGAGAAGGAGGCAGGAAAGAAAGCGAAAGAAAAAGGAAGAACGCCTCAAGAGGAAGCATTTGCGAGCAGTCAACGGCAATTAACACCAAGGAGAATGTCACATGGACACGAATGAGCGCAAGATCAAGAAGAAGGGGTTAGGAAATGGGGGCATTCGCCCCCGCCCATTCCTGATCGCAATGTTTGTCGTCTTGGCCACCGCCGCGCTCACCCTGAGCGCCTGCACCCGCTCGATGAGCGTGGAAGCGTTGCCAACGACGCCGACGACAATAGCCGGCACCGCCTGGCCCAAGTCCACACCCACGCAGACATCTAGTAGATATGCCCCCATCCAGGTAACTGTGTCCCCAAACGCAGAGGGCTACAACATCAAGATTAACTCCGAGCTCCTCGTACCAGCGAATACCTGGATTTTTCTCGTTACCAAACGGGGAAACGAGACATGGGTCCTTTTGAATTCCAGAACCAACTACAATTGGACCCTGAAATGGAGCTTCCAAACGTCAGAAGTCATGGACATCTTCGACGGGCGAAAGCTCCAATCCGGGCTGTTGTATGATGTCTTCGTCCTGTCAGCCCAGCCAGGAGAGGAAGTCGTCTTCAACGATGCGCTACACAAGCGCATCAACAGCTTCGACCTCCTCATCGTCGGCCAGGGCATTCTTGTAGCGCCATAGGAAGCGTTTTGGCCAAACAGGTGGTCCCAGAACATCGGGACCACCTGGAAAGCTCGGGAATAAGTAGCAGCAATCGCGCTGCCCCGCTTTTTCCCGTTCGATCCCGTGCTCTTTGGGATAACTTTTCTGCTAAACTCTTCTCATGTCCTGGCCCCAGCGTCTCTAAGTTGGACTCTTGACAAACACCAAAATAAGTATTAACATAGTTCATACTATGAGTATGAATACCCAACGCATTACCATCAGTATGCCCGATTATTTATATACCCAACTTTTAGCCGCCGTTCCCGCCGGCCAAATCAGCAAATTTGTATCTATATCTACCGAAAAAAATTTGCTTAAAATTAAAACCCTTTCCGGCCAAGTCACTCCCCTTCTAAAATTGGCTAAAAAGATTGAGAAAAAATCTGGATTCAACAATTATAAAAACTTCTCCGAATTTAAAAAGGTATACAGACAAGGTTTGGCGTGAGTACTCAAATAACCATCGATGCTTCAGTAATTCTAAGCTCTATTTTATACCAAAGACCCAAACCAGTTAATAAACTTAAAGAAATAGAAACTCATAAATTTAGAGTCTTTACCGCCCCCTTTTTTAAGTCGGAATTAACTAACGGTATCAGATTTTCAGTAAAAAGTCCCCAAGACGCAGAAGAACTACTAGAACAAACATTAGAATTGTGTGACAAGTTTGAAGAGTTTCAGCTTAGCAATCCTGCCTATCAAAAAATAATGGATTTGGCTATCCAAAATTCAGCCACGGTATATGATACTACATATCACTACATAGCTCTGACAACCAAAAGTATTTTATATACCTGCGACCACGACTATTTCCGCAAATCTAAACATTTGGGGCACATCGAGTACCTGGGATAAATCATGAAGCGTCTAATTTCTATTTTCTATTATCTATTATTCATCCTCGTCCCCCTCATCTGGCTTCCCAATACCTCCGAACTGTTTGAACTTCCCAAAATCATCGTCACTTATATTTTAACCACTCTCATCGTCGGCGCCTGGGCCATCCGCTGCATTCTCGAAAAAAGGATTATTTTTAAACGCACTCTTCTAGACATCCCCCTACTGGTCTTTTTGGGATTTAGTGTTTTGAGTTTAGTATTTTCTATAGATCCTCGCGTTTCCTGGCTCGGATACTACTCCCGCTGGAACGGCGGCCTGCTATCCCTTATCTCCTATTCCTTATTATATTGGGCCTTCGTCAGCAATATGGACTCCAAATCCGCCCTGAACGCTATACGCTATACGCTATACGCCGCCATCGCCGTCGCCGTCTACGGCACTCTCGAACATTTCGGCTTCTCTGTCTCCTGTCTTCTAACTACTGGCTCCTTTAATGTATCCTGCTGGGTCCAGGACGTGCAAAACCGCGTCTTTGCCACTCTCGGTCAACCCAACTGGCTCGCCACCTACCTCGTCGCTTTGATCTTCATCCCTCTAGCCTCAAAAAGGTTAGTCCTTAAAGGAGTATCCCTGCTCCTTTTTGCCGCCTTGTTGTTTACCAAATCCCGCTCCGGCCTTCTGGCATTTGGCATTTCTTCCGCTGTTTTTTGGCTTCCTCAACTCCGGAAAAATTTTAAGCTCTTCTTAATTCTTAATTCTTCATTCTTAATTCTGACTCTGCTTGTGCCCAACCCCATCCGCGATCTTGTCTTTAAAACTACCACTACCCAAAAAGTCGTGGGGCCAGCTTTGGAAGTTGGCGGAACCGAATCAGGCAGTATCCGCAAAATCGTTTGGACAGGGGTTCTGCGCATTTGGCAAGCCAACCCCAAGAATTTTCTCCTTGGCACCGGCCCAGAAACATTTGCTCAAAGTTATTATCAATACCGCCCCATCGAGCACAATCAGACATCTGAATGGGAGCTTCTGTACAACAAAGCCCACAACGAGTTCCTCAACTACCTGGCTACTACTGGAATCCTGGGTCTGGGGGCATATTTACTGCTACTTGGAACCATGCTTAAAATTCTAATTTCTAAATCCGAAATCCTAAACAAATTCAAATTTGAAAATTCAAAAATTAAAAATTATTTAGGATTTAGTGCTTCGAATTTAGAGTTTGCGTTACTGGCTGGTTGGCTAACAATCAGCGTAACAAATTTCTGGGGCTTTTCCGTAGTCATTATGCAGTTATTTCTCTTCCTCTTCCCGGCCATCGCCACAACTCTTCATGACGAATAGCCAAAAAATAGGCATTTTTCTTGTCTTGAGCGTTGCGGGCTGGGCGCTGTGGGCTACTGGCCGCTACTGGCTAGCCGACGTCTACTATGCCGCCGGTCAAAAAAACTATCAGTTTTTCCAAAAAACCCAAGATTCCCAGTATCTAATTTCCAGTTTCCAGTCTCTG
>Ga0209518_1001865_pt1 | contig 21151 bp, 17 predicted proteins | sample RifGroB1_FD_183993 | JGI IMG/M metagenome (GOLD analysis project Ga0209518, IMG submission 183993) | Groundwater microbial communities from Rifle, Colorado, USA - Groundwater B1 (SPAdes) (version 2) | ecosystem: Environmental > Aquatic > Deep subsurface > Groundwater | place: Rifle, Colorado...
CCGGATAATTTTAGAGTCAATCGAGGTCAAACCCGGCCACCTCTACAAGGTAATGGGTTTTCTAAAAACACAAATTGCTCTCCCGTCGAACCAAAGAGACGGTGCGTTGAGGATTGATTTTCACTCAAATCTCGAAAATGATAAAGTAGGTATTATTAGTTCAGTTTCGTCGCGGGTTTGGGGAACTGATAATTGGGTCAAAAAACAAGTAGTGGAGAGAGCGCCGGATAGTGCAAGATATATGACAATTAGTCTTCAAGTTGGGTCGTCTGGAAGAACCAAAGTGTGGGCCGATGATATTGTCGTGGAGGAATCAGTTTCTGAAGTGGAAGACCCAACCATGAAATCTCCCTATACCCATAAGCCATTTGACTTGAACCTGCTTTATTTTAATTCCATTGGCAATCTGTAAATCTATAATAAAAATCTTAAGCCGGAGATACATAATCTTCTTGCTTTTAGTTGTCCTAATTTCCTATGGCCAGATGTTAGGTATGGGCGCTTGGAAAGACGATAATGCTGTGTTTTTCAAATTTACTCACATTAACGAACCAGCCGGATTTTTTGGTACAGGTATTTTCGGACAAGGACCCTACAGATTTTCAGTTACCCCTTATTGGTTCATTTATCAACTGGTCGGCTATCAACATGTTTGGGCTTATTATCTGTTAATCTTAATTTTTTACTTTTTGATTACTTACTTGGTTTATAAAGTTTTTTCCAAAATTATTTCCCCGGTAGCCGGTAGGGTTGCCAGTTTTCTTTTTGCGGCTGGTTTTATCGCTTCCGAAGGATTTTTTTGGTTATCCAATGCTATGTTGGCCGATGTGAGCATGGTTATTGACCTGGTAGCATTGCTTTGTTATTTCCTTTACTTCCGGAGGAAGAAATTAATTTATTATTTTTTGGCCATCGCTTTATATTGGTTAGTTTCCTTTTTAGTTCCCTTGAGGAATTACTATTTTATTGCCGTGATTTTAGTTTTTGAATTAATATATGCTGGCTTTAAAAAAATGCCACGGTCACTCGGGCTGTCCGCCATCAGACTTATTCCCTTTGGTGTTATCTTCTATGAGTACTTCTTGGCTCATTTGGACACGAGGGCGTTTTCAATAAAAGATTTTTTAATTTCTGTTATAGGCGGGGATTGGTATTTAACTCAAGGGTTCTTGTCTTCGATTGCCAGTCTTATTATTCCCGACTGGTTCACTTTTTGGTCGTACGATCATGTTAGCCAGCAATTAATTCTGCCTGGGGCTCTTCTGGTAATTTTTGCTGTATTTCACCAGCTTTTTAAAAACAGAAAAAGAGGGTCTGTAATAACTGTTCTTTTTGTTCTGGTCAGTATTTTTTGGATTATTGTTTCTAAAAATTTCTTTTCCACTCCAGTTTTAGTATTTACTCCGGCAAGGTTGTTCATCATCCGACTAGGTGGTTTGATTGCTATTCTGGCGCTTGCTTTATTGCTGTCTTTGGAGAAAAAACTAAAGAAACATTTTCTCTTTTTTTCTTTCTGGTTTGTGGTGAGTGTTGCCGGCTATACTTTTTATGAGCCGACTGCTTACTTGGGAACCACGCATCGGTATTTTGCCCATTCTCTGGTTCCTTTGGTTGGTGTTTTGGCAATTCTGTTTGTAGCCGCAAAACCTAAAAAAAGCTTTTGGTTCAATCTCACTAGGGGAGTGATTATTCTTTGGGGAATTGTTAATCTTATCAGCTCGGTAGTTTACCAAAATAAAATTTTGGCAACGAGGAGCATTCCCGTTCGGAATTTTTACAGCCAGCTAAAGGGACACCTCGGGGAGATTAAGGTCGGGGATGTTTTTTACTTTGATGTTGCCAAACAGATGGGACCATATTTTGGTGACGCGTTTAAAGTTTCGTCCATGCCTAACGAAACAGCAATTGCTTGGCGCTGGGGAGTGGACAGAAATGACATCCGCCTTTTTGACAGCTTTAATGACTTTGCGCTATGGATTGAAGACCATAAACTAGAGGAGAAGCAAATCCACACTTACTTCTACTCGGAAAGCGGTTTAACCGACACCTCAAGGCAAACTTGGGAGTATCTGACAGGAAAAAGTGATTTTGAAAAAGTTGAAGTAACGACGGAAGAAAGTGGTGACTTGGTTATCACTCCTTCCAAACCATTTACTTCTGTGGTTCCTGTTGAGTTAGAACTAGAAGTGACTGCCAAACCGCAAACTCCCGATAAACTTAGTTTTCCTTATGTGGGGGATGTCAATTTGCGGTCAAATAAAGTGGCGGCTGACCCTCTATTGCGTCTGTTTGCTTTCGAATACCGAAAGCAAAAGGAAATCTTAATGGCAAAGGCCAGAGTAACAACTAATAGTGCTTGGTTTGGTGATATTGCCGGGCATTTGATTGACGGGAACACCAAAAGCGTTTGGCGTTCTCACCGAGTTTTGTGGTCCCAGGAGAAAGCAACAAGTTTAACGCTTGACTTGGGAGCCAGTGTGGAAATTGACAGATTTGTTTGGCTCAATGCTTATGCTGATAAATCACCGACAAAATATATTCTTGAGCTCTCTTTAGACGGGAAAGTTTGGCAACAGATTGGGTCTAGAGATGAGGAGCGCCGAATTGAGCCGGGGAGTATGGAGGTAATGAGTTTCAACCCCCAAAAAGCGAGATATGTTCGCATGACCATCTTGAGTTCCTTAAATAATGATTCACCGGGAGTCGCTGAAGTTTGGGCAGTGCCAGCCAGTTTTGCCGATTTGGACATTAAAGAAGCGGAGAATTTTCTTGTCCAACCTTTTGGATATGTTCCGGATCAGCAAAGCTATATTTTTACCCTAGGGAAAGTGGGCCATGTTGGCCGAGCGGATATTTATTGGCAGGATAACCAAAGGTTAGAGTGGGTGAGCTCATTTGATTCTCGGCTCGAGCTTGTGTATGATTCTTCGCCTCATCTTTATCGGGTTTATGTTCCTGCCAGAGGCAACAAAATCGAAAAGATTAGAATATCCAACATAACCATACCTGGGAAAATAGAAGTATCGAGTGTAAAATATAGACATCTTCCGCTGGGAGAGATTTTAGCAAGATGAAATGAGCAACACTAAAGTTTCGATTATCATTCCGCTTTATGTGGATGCCCCTCGGTTTTACGCTGATCTAAAAAAGTTTGCAAAGTTGAACTACCCTGATTACGAGATTCTTGTTGTTAGCGACAAGAATGTTAAAATTGTGGACCCTAAAGTAAAAGTTTTGATAACCGGGAAAGAGCGCACGGGTCCTGCCGAAAAGCGAGATATAGCAATTCAAAAGGCCAAAGGCGAAATCTGCGCTTTCATCGACGACGATGCCTATCCTCATTCTGATTGGCTTAAAAAGGCAGTTGTCCATTTCCAACACCCACAAATTGCCGCGGTTGGTGGACCCGGTCTTACTCCTAAGGAAGATAATTATTGGGAACAGTTAACGGGTTTAGTTTATGGCTCCTTTTTTTGTGGTGGCCATGCTCAATACCGCTTTGTTAAAAAACCTGCTCGGTTTGTAGTCGATTATCCGGCATATAATCTATTGGTTAGAAAAAGTGTATTGAATGATGTTGGGGGATATGGCACCCATTTCTATGGTGGAGAGGATACATTTTTGTGTTTGAAAATAATCAAAAAGGGCCACAAGATTTTGTATGACCCGGAAGTGGTGGTTTATCATCACCGTAGGCCTCTTTTTATACCGTATCTAAAACAGATTGCTAATATTGGCAAACATCGGGGGTATTTTGCTAAACGTTTTCCTGAAACCTCGTTCCGTTGGATGTATTTTTTACCGTCTGTCTTAGCTTTGGGCTTTTTTGTATTACCTTTTATCAATTGGACACTTTTTGTTGTTCTATTAGTATTATCTGTAGGGGTAGGGATGTGTTCGGTGATTTCGAAAACTAATTTGTGGAACTCATTTTTAATCTCCTTGGGAATAATAGGAACGCATGTTGTTTATGGGATTAACTTTATTAGAGGTTTAATTTTTAATAATCTTGAGAGGTAGGTTTTTGCATATTGGCTCTAATAATCTTGCTGCTATCAGGACCGCAATTAAAAAGAAGATCAATTACCGACATACCAGGAATAAAGTTACCCTGGAACTGGGGGTAGGAGGGGTGGATAAATTGGTGCCAAAGAAGAGTTAATTCGGCCTCTTTAAATTTTTCTGGGTTAATATATCCTTTAGTACCTTTAACGGTGACATAAGTTGTAGCACCGAGTTCTTTGGCTATTTCGATTAGCCTTTGATTTTTATCATCAAAATCTACACTAGTTTTGAGTTGGGAGGCTAGGACAATTTGAGTTTTTATTCCGAGTTGTTTGTTAATAAAGCGGACGATGGCAACGTCTAAGTCAACAAGATTTGTCCACTCTTGGTGAAATAAATCTTCAAAGAAGCCGGCGTATTTTTGAAAGTATGGAGCTCGAGAATAGTTAAAAAGAATGGTCTTCCAGTGGTCTTGTGCCCAGGGACGGCTGTTGTCGATTGTGGTGTCAAGATACCACTGATCACGCTTCCCTTTTTGAACCACTGGGACAGTCAGCCATTGCCAACCGTCTGGATGTGAGGCGCTTCTGGTTCGATTTCGATTTCCATAATGTCTTCTCTCGTACTGGACATTATCATAAACAACGTGGGTGTCGGCTTGTAAGAGCTGATCGAAGTAAACAATGCCCGGGAGATAAGCTGGCTGTCTGATATGGATGACTCTTTCGGACATTAATCTTTATCCATTAGTTCATTTAGGTGTTTTCCAGATGAATTGCCCCACCCGAAAGACTTCCAATCCGGGCAGTTATAACAAAGGACGCCTCCTGATATGACGTGATTTATATGAGATTCTCTAATGTTATTAAGTTTTTGACCATTCCATATCTGCTGGATTGTTTCGTTTGTAATATTTCCAACTATAGCTTCTTTTCTTCCCCAACCAAGGGGGCAGAAAAAAACGTTTCCTAGATGGTCCACAACTAGTCTGTCATAAAGAACTCGGCAGGGAATCCGGTCAACACTGTTGCCGGTGCCGCTCATATTATCAAGGGGAATGAAATTTGCTACTGAATGGAGGGGTCTGACATAAATTCGGTCAACCTTGTCTTTCCACATATTAAAAAAGGCGGGAATTTCATGGTGAGTTTCAGGCTGGTCAATCATGTTTACTAAGACTTTTGTTTCGGGTTCCTCTCCTTGAATTTCGGTGCGCAATTCAAGGAAACGATTAACATGCCCCATTACCTTGTCAAAGTTGGAATCAAGCCTTACTTGGTCATAAGATTCTTTGGTTGCAGCATCCAAACTGAAATCAATAAAGCTGATATTTGCTTCAATTAGCTGTCGTGTAGTCTTTTCAGACATTATTAATCCTGAAGTAATGACCCGAACCGCCACTTTTCTATCTGTTGCGTATTTAACCATCTCTGGCAATTTAGTGACTACCAAGGGTTCTCCGTCTCCTGTTATGGTTAAAATTGTTCTTTCAGATATTTGGTTTGCAAGGGTCTGAAAAAGTTCAAATGACATATCCCCCGGGCGATAGTTGAGTTGGGTTCGCAGAATTGGTTGGGGACACCTTTTACAAGAAAGAGGGCACCTGTTGGTAACATCAAGTAAAATCTGCTCGGGAGCTCTGGCGGGTATTAATTCTTCTTGTGTTGGCCAGCGCGGATTATCTATACTCATAGTTTTATTTGGTAAAAAATTCTTTTATCGAATCAATAACGTAATCTTGTTGCTCGTTGGTCATTTCATAAAAAAGTGGGAGCACAACTAATTGAGAAAACGTTTCTTCTGTTACCGGGAGAGGATTGTATCCATACTTTTCAATAAAATACGGCTGGGTGTGGTTTGGATCATATCTTATGAGAGTTTCTATTCCTTTTTCGGCAAGAAACTCTCTTAATTTATCCCTTTGACCACCCATAATTAATGTCACATAGAAGAAAGGGGTGGTTTCATTTAAGTTTATATCAAGGAGCTTTATGTTTGGAATGTGGGCGAGTTCTTGTTGATAGAGGGAAGCAATCTCGCGTCTTTTAGTTTTATATTCTTCAAATCTTCCAAGCTGGACGAGCCCGATTGCGGCATTTAAATTTGGCATGTGGTATCTAAACCCTCTTCCTCTAACCTGCAGGTCCTTAAATCCAAGATTGGCAAGCGATCTGACTACATTTGCCACTTCAGGAATGTCGGTTGCGATTAGTCCACCTTCAATTGCAGTAATATTTTTGATATGGTCAAAACTAAAACAGGTGATATGTCCCAGCGCCCCAACGGGTCTGCCTTTGTATGATGAACCCATCGCATGTGCGGCGTCTTCGACGACCCAAAGTTTATTTTGGGATGCGATTGACAAAATACTATCCATGTCACATGCTTCACCGCGATAGTGAACAGGCATAATGATTTTTGTTTTGGAGGTTATTGATTTTGCAACGCAGTTGGGATCCAAATTAAGAGTGTTTGGACAAACATCGCAAAAAACTGGAGTTAAGTCTGAATTTATAATTGCTTGGATGGACGCCGCAAAGGTTTGGGAAGGGACGATGATTTCATCGCCTGTTTGAGCTATCCCGAGTTCCCTACAGGCTTCAAGGGCAAGATGGACGGCTGCGGTTCCTGATTGGACTGCAACAGCGTGTTCTGCACCAACGAGGTTTTTAACTTGCTCTTCAAATTCTCTCGTGGAGGCCCCGGTTCCGGTCCACCTGCTGCATAGAACCGCTTGGATTGCGTCTATTTCTTCTTCGCCAAAATGGGAACGTTGAGTAGGAATTCTGGGTCTCTCCAACATGTCAGCGCATTGTATCAAATGGTATTCAGTTTGACTAGGAGAGTCCAACAACCTAAAATTCATAGGAAATGTCCAAGGGTATAAAGGTACCTAAAATTTCAATTATAGTTCTGACTCTCAACGAGGCAGGCTATCTAAAGAAATGCTTAGCTTCGGTTAGATCTCAATCTTATCCGCAAGAAAAAGTTGAGATAGTTGTGGTCGACAATGGTTCAAAAGACAAAAGTGTTAATGTGGCAAAGTCGTATGATGCAAGAGTTTTTATCAACAAGAAAGGAGATGTTTACCGCAATTGGGCGATTGCACTCCACAAAATAACTGGAGATTTTGTTTATATGATTGATCAGGACATTGAACTTAGAGGTAAAGATTTCTTTCAAAAAATGCTGAAGCCTTTAATTTGCGACAGGAGGATAATTGCGTCGTTTACCAGAAAATATGTCAGAAAGGATCAGGCGTGGGTTACTAGATTTTTGTCATACCATCCTGCTCAATGTGATCCTTTGTATGAATTTCTTACGCCCCCACTCAAAAAGTCATTTATTAGGGAGATGGATGACTATACGCTTTGTAAATTTAAACTAGGACTGGTCCCTCCATTTGGAAGAATGTTTTATAGAGTGGAATATTTAAAAAAGACTCCAAATTGGAAATTAAATAAAGTATTTGATCATGACCTTATTATTAAAAGTATAAAAAGCGGCTATAACTTATTTGCTTATGTTCCTATTGCTGGTCTTTATCATTACCATGCAAGAAGTCTTAAACATTTGCTTTTTAAAAGGGCACGGAATTTGAGGATGCACTATCTTCCGGAAAATGAGACCACAGAATACAGGTGGCTTGATATTAACGACAGAAAAAAAATAATACGCTTACTGGCGTGGATAATTTACGCAAATCTTTTTTTCCCTGCCTTTTTTAGAGGGTTAATTAAATTTTTTAAATACAAGGATTGGGTGCTTTTAATGGAGCCGGTTGTTACAATAGCAACAACAGATGTGATCTTGTGGGGCTTTATTAAAAACAAGATGGGGAGGAGTATATTAAAACAGTCATTGAAAACTCTTGTTGGGAAACCAGAAAGAGCAATTAATGGGGCTTTTGGACAATGATAATTGAACAAAATTATTATAAACGTAGATCTAAAGGGACAGTTTCAGAACGTGTTCTTGGCGCGACTGTGCAAGAGGCGTTGAGGTTAGTCAAAGAAAACTCACCCAAAAAGATTTCCCAACTTGTTGTATTGGATGTTGGCTGCGGATCTGGTGAATATTCATTCGTACTAGAAAGATATGTCAAAGAAGTGGTTGGCATAGAGCCTTATTTACCCGTATACGAGAAAGCCATCAAAGAGAAAAAGAAAAGAAAATCTTCGGTTATATTTGTCAATAAAAAAATAGAGGATTTTAGCACAAGACAGAAATTTGACCTTGTACTAAGTATTACCACAATTGAGCACATGCCGGAATCTAAAAAGTCTTTCAGGAAAATATTTAATCTCATGAATAAAGGAGGCTTGCTGTTTGTAACTGCTCCAAATAAACTTTGGCCCTTTGAAGCACATTATCATTTGCCTTTCCTGTCTTGGCTCCCCGCAAAATGGGCAAACAAATATATGCAGTTAACCGGAAGAGGAGAGACGTATGAGGACAGTTCTTACTCTTTAACCTATAGAGGAATGAAAAAGTTTTTCAACCAGTTCCCGTGCAGGTATAAATTTATAGTTCCGGAAAGCGCGAAGGTTGGATATTTAGGTTGTGGGGAAGGGGATAGCCTTTATAAACTTGGTTTGAAAATTGGGATTAGGTTAATCAAAACGTCACCATTTTTTTGGAACATTTCCAAAGGTTTTGTGCTAATTGCGATAAAGAAATAAAATGGCCGACTTCAGAAGGCAGGGGACATACTCGAAACAGTATTTAGCAGACGTTACATTTGCACTGAAAAAACTGGAGTCAGAAAATCTTCTTAGTTTGATTGGGAATTTTTTAGATGGGAAAAAGAAAATATTAGATATAGGTTGTGGAATAGGAGTTTTAGCGTCAGAAGTCAAGGATAGATATAACTCTGAAGTGTATGGGATAGATATAAATCGAGTTGCTGTTAAAAGTGCGGTTCAGGCAGGAATTAAGGCAAAAGTGGGGGATATTGAAAAAAAATTGCCTTATGGAAATGAATCTTTTGATGCGGTTCTTATTATTCAGGTGATTGAGCATGTTTTGGGTACCGACGATTTGGTTCTCGAAGCGAAAAGAGTGTTAAAAGAAAATGGCCTGTTAATAATTTCGACGCCAAATCTTTCGAATTGGTTTAATAGAATAATCTTTCTTTTTGGATTTCAGCCCTTTTTTACAGAAGTTAGTTTAAAAGATAAGACATTTGGTTTGAGTTTTACCAGGGGAATGTCGGTTAACCGAGAGACTCTGGGGCATCTGCGTGTTTTTACACTTAGAGCACTGCGTGATTTATTAAATTATTACGGGTTTAAGACCAATTTTATTAGGGGAGGCAACCTCTATTATTTACCTAAATTTATGAAACCGATAGACAAGTTTTTTAGTTTTTTTCCTGGAGTTGCCTCTGACTTGATAGTTGTTGCCAAGAGGGAATAGTTTATGTTTAATTATGAAGAAATTACTCTTTCCATGTTGCCTAAAAAAGTGGAGAGGGTTTTGGATTTTGGTTGTGGCGACGGATTATTTTGTAAAGAGCTAAAGAAAAAAGCAGAAGTGGTTTACGGATGTGATTTGGACAGCGCGTTATTGGAAAAAGCTAAAAAATCTGTTAAAGGTGTAAATTTTGAAATTGCCCGATCCGATGGAAAGACTCCGTATAAGAAGGATTTTTTTGACTGCGTTTTAATGATGGGGGTACTCGAGCACGTAGCGGATGAAAAGATAACTTTATCTGAAATTTGGCGGGTAATGAAACCTGGAGGAAGCCTGTATATTTATGGAATTAATAAGGGCATGTTTGGTTTTTTTGACGCGGGGAACATGAAATTTAGATTTCCAAGACTGCACAAATTCTTATATTCTGTGCTGTTGGGAAGTAAGAAATACGAGAAAGAGTTCATCAGCAAAAACGCACGGGGAATGGAGGGTGATTTTACCTTGGGCAAAAAATGGCACACACACTATTCAGTCGACGATCTAAGAGACCTTCTTGGTAGCAAATTCAAGATTATTCGTATAGTTCATTTTGGCTTCTTTGTGCCCTTTCTCCTCCCCTTGCAGTTTGTGTTTGACATAATCCCCCCCAGAAGGAGTGGCATGATTAAAAAATTAGTTAGGCTTGACCAAAAAATATCAAATTCCAAATTTTCTTATTTATTCGTCGTACAATGTCAAAAATGATGTATTTTTTTATTGGGACAACGGCTGAACTGATTAAAATGTCTCCGGTTATTAAGGAATTAAGGAAGAGGAAGGTGGATTTTAAATTAATTGCTTCCGGACAAAATGAAATACTGTTTAATGAATTTACTGATTATTTAGGACCCCTTAAGCCGGATATTTCCTTTAAATATAAAAGTAGAAAATCTTCAATGACTGGCTTTATCGTTTGGGCAGCAAGAACTTTTTTTGTTGGTTTATTTTCTCTTCGGAAGGAGTTTACGGGGTTGGATAAAAAAAATAAATACTTAATTGTTCACGGCGACACGGTTTCCTCTGTTTTAGGAACTTTAATTGCTTCGTTTTATAGATTAAAAATAATTCACGTCGAGTCCGGTTTGCGCTCTTATAATTTTTTTGAACCTTTCCCTGAAGAAATCTCGCGATATATTATTTCTCGTCTGGCCCATGTAAATTTTTGTCCTAATTCATGGTGTGTTAACAATTTAAAAGGGGCAAGAGGAATAAAAATTAACACCTATCACAATACATTGATTGATATTTTTGGAGCAGCAATGAAAAAGATTGATAAAATTTCCCTACCCATTCCCCTTCCCAAAAAATATTTTGTTTTGGTGATTCACCGGCAAGAGCACGTTATTTTTGATAAGGGACGAACGGAGGAAATATTTCGGTATATTTTGAAAAATAAGAAAAATCTTGCCTGTGTTTTAATAATGCATGAATTAACCTCGGATTTTCTTGGATTTGCCGGTATGAAGACAAATTTTTTTGTAAAGTGGGGTAGCATTCCTATGCCTCGACTATCTTATTTCAAGTTTATGAAGTTGGTTAATGGCGCGCAATATTTCATTACTGATGGTGGCAGTAACCAAGAGGAAGCGTTTTATTTAGGAAAACCTTGTTTGTTATTAAGAGAATGTACGGAAAGAACTGAGGGCTTGGGGGAAAATGTGGTCTTGAGCAAATTGGATAAAAATGTAATCAGGGAGTTTCAGAAAAATTATAAAAAGTACCAGTACAGTCGAATAAAGTCCAAGGTTTCACCGGCCAGCATTATTGTTGATTACCTGCAAGATTTGAAATAATGGAGCAGAAAACTGTAAGTATTATTATTGCCACTCTTAATTCCGAAAACACACTACCTTTGGTTTTTGAGTCGATTAAAAAGCAAACTTTTCCCCAAAAATTGATAGAAGTGATCGTGGTTGATGGGGGTTCTACTGATCGAACCCTGTTTATTGCCCGGAAAAATAGGGCGAGAGTTATAAATAATCCGCGCACGGAGCAGAATTACGGGAAACATTTAGGCTATCTACGGGCTCGAGGGAGGTACATAATGTTTCTTGATTCGGATGAGATTCTTAAAAACAAAAATAGTCTAAAGATTAGAACTCAAATTTTTAATCTGGACGATCCCGTTAAAATGATTGTTGGTTCTGGTTATACGAATCCGTCTGGTTATCCATTTGTTAACAAATATATTAATGAGTTCGGTGATCCTTTTTCTTTCTTTATTTATCGGCTTTCTAAAGACTCAAAGATTTTTGTTGGAGAAATGCGGAAGAGATACAAGATTATTGAAGAGGCTAAAAACTATGCAATATTTGATCTTTCTGGAGTGGGTAGTTTGCCAATTCTTGAGTTGACTGCTGGAGGAAGCATGATTGATGCAGTCTTTTTAAAAAGGAACTTTCCCGAAACAAAAACAAGAGTCGATTTATTAAATCACGCTTTCTATTTAATTTTTTCAAAATCTTCGAGATTGGCAATTGCCAAAGGGGACGCTATTGCCCACTATTCGGCCAGTAACCTTTCCAAATATCTTAATAAAATTTCTTGGAGAGTTAAGAGCAATATCCACTATGTCTCCAGTGTAGGGATGTCGGGTTTTGTAGGCAGAGATAGATTCCAATCTGGAAAAAAAACAAATTATAAAAAATACCTGTTTATTCCATATTCTTTTTCTTTAATAGGCCCGATAATCGATTCAACTTACCTGGCGATAACCAGGGGAGATATGCGATATTTTCTTCATTTTCCTCTTTGCATTTATACTGCTGGCCAGATTATTTACCATAGTTTGTTAAAAGTTATTGGAATAAAACCTAAACTCTTAAGTTATGGTGGAAATGAATTAATTCGAGTGAAGAATTAGTCAGCTCGGTTATTTGGTTAGTAATATTGTAGAATAGGTTGGTGAGTAAGAAAGCAGAATTGTCATTTATTTTTCTAATTCTTCTGTTTACTTTGGTGATTTATCTACCAATTTTAAACGGTTTTTTTCAAAACGATGAGTGGGCGGCGTTTGCACGTTTTTTCGTTGATGATCAATCCTTGCCGGCAATCATTAAACGATCTCTTATCGATAGGGGTCATTTTGTACCGTTATATGAAATTACCTACCGGTTGCTGATAAAGGTTTTTGGCTTGGGATATGCATATTACGCTGTCATCAGCATTATTTTACATTTGGTGGTGGTGTTTTTGGTTTTTGTGTTTTCGAAAAAAATTTTTAAGGGCGACACTTTTTTGGCTTACGCTACTACTATTTTGTTTGCAGTTAATGCCGCAGGACATCAAGCAACCACGTGGCCTTTAATTGATATTAATACCCACGGTGCGGTTGTTTTTAGTCTTTTGTCATTGCTATTTATTTTAGGAGGACATACAATCTTGTCCCTCTTTTCGTTAGTAATCTCCCTTCTTTTTAAGGAAATTACCCTGGGTTTTCTTGTTTTTCTGCCAATTCTGGTTTTTATGTTCTCAAGGAAAGCCGTTCGAAGCAAAATTAGTTCCTCGCTTCTGTTTTTTATTGTTGGAATTCTTTACATTGTTTTTCGTTTGATTAATTACTTATTGCCGCGAGATACCATCTACACAGTTGTTACCGATTCGACTAGTAAATTTGACATTCTTAAAAATTTACTTGGATTTCCGGTTAAGGCGGTTTACGAAACAATTTTTCCGCCAAGATTGCTTTTGCTTATCTCTCACAAGGCGAGCGCTTTGCTTCCCGAGAGCTTGACTGGACTTTCTGGGACGACTGCCTTTGATATCTTCAGCGAGCGAATCAGCTTACCAGTTATAGGCATTCTAATAGTATCTACTCTGATATTTATTTTCCTTAAGAATAAAAAGAAAAATCTTGCGTCGGAGGTTTTTCTAATCGGGCTTTTCTTTGTGATTTTAAATAGTTTCGTTTACGCTCTTTCTCCCGAAAGACCCGATCCGGTCCCCATTATTGATTCGCGGAACTTATATTTCCCTGCAATTGGAAGCTCTTTGATGTTGGTTTCTTTGTTTTCCTTAGTCTTTAATAAAAATAAAAAGATGATTATTTTTTTTGTTTCGGCTTTTGTGACACTAAATATTTTTTGGTTGCGTTGGGAGATAAATTCTTTGGTTTCGGTGGCACAGGTCCGCAAAACCATTCTGGTTCAAATTAAAGAGGAAAACCAGAAATTACCTGATAGAGTTATTTTCTATGTTGAAAGCGATAAGTCCTACTACGGGATGCCAGAAACTGAACACATTATGCCTTTTCAAACTAACTTTGGCTTAAACCTCTTTACTTGGTATGCACCAACAGAAAGCTTTCCAAGTGGTTTTGTTGATGAGAACTACAGATTTTTCTTATCTGCCTTAACCGAGGAAGGATATCGTGAGATTGGGTTGAGAGGTTTTGGATATTTTAGGAGCTTCGAGTTTCTGAAACAGGCAGTTCAAGATAATCACTTATCGAGCGATTTTGTGATTGCGTATCGATATAATTCAGGAACAGGTTTGTTAGAAAATATTTCGGGGGAGATTCGTCAAAAGCTGTGAGAAATTTGTCTATTACAAGGTGGTGGTGGCTGGTGTTATCACCGATCGTATTTTATTTCAGACTTTTTGGTGGTTTTTTCCAACAAGACGAATGGTTTAGTTTTTCCTGGTATGTCCAGCACCAGGATTCGTTAAGATATATTTGGACGGCTTCAATCACACACTATAATCCGCTGACGGTTTTAGCCAATCATCTTTTTTTCTCTTTCTGGAACATGGACTACCAGGCATTTTTGCTGGTTAGTTTGCTACTTCATTTTATTGTCCTTATCTTGATCTATATTTTGGCTAAGGAAATTTTTAAAAAAGATTGGCAGGCAGCAATCACCGCCTTCTTGTTTGGGATTTTTGCGGCTCATTATCAAGGAACAGCATGGGTGGTGGTTGATATTAGTACCCACCTGGCCACGATTTTTGGGATCTTGTCGGCAACTCTTTTTTTACGCCGCCGCCTTCATTTTTCTTTGGTTCTTCTAATTATTTCTCTTCTTTTTAAGGAAATTACCATTGGTCTCTTCCCCTTGTATTTGTTTGCCCAAATTCTTATTTTCAAAAAAGAAAAGCAGACAAGGAAGTATTCTCAGATAATTGTTGCTGTCGGTGCAGTTTATATTTTGGTTAGGATATTAATGCTTTTTGGTCCTTACACTAGTGACCAAATTGTGACCCAATCTCTGGATGTTCCAAGGTTAGTTTATAACCTGATTACCGTTCCCATGAAGGCCGTTTCACAGAGTATTTTGCCTCCGGAATTTTTACTAGTGGTTGCTAATATGTTGGGTAGATTTTTCCCAGAGAGGGTTACCGGAGAACTTGGTTCACCCGACTTTGAGGTGTTTGTGGTCAAGCGGGTTTTGGAGGCAGTATCACTACTTTCGGCTCTAATTATTGCTTTTTGGGTGACTATTACCAAGAAGCGCTCGAAAGCAGTTGTTTTTAGTTTGGGGTGGGTATTGCTGAATAGTCTTATTTTTGCTTTTGCACCTGGGCGCACGGGGGTTATTTTTACAATCGACTCAAGGAATCTCTATTTTGTTTCTGTAGGCAGTGCAATTATGTTAGCGGCTGTTTTGGGTGAAATAAAAAGAAATAGTAGGAACAGAGCGATTTTACTTTTTTTGATAATTCTTATTCCTAATCTCTACTTTCTTAACAAGAATTTGGAAATTTTTGCGGAGCGTGGGCGTGTTCGAAAGAGTATCTTAAATAGTATTGTGCAAACAATTCCTAATTTGCCGAATAAAGTAGTTATTTATACTCAAAGTGATCAGTCTTACTACGGCTTGCCGCCTGAAGAGAAAATTCTGCCATTTCAGTCTGGGTTAGGACAGACTTTATTGGCGTGGTATTACCCAACCGAGAAATTTCCAAAAGAGTTTTTTGAAGACCGCTTTTTATGGGAAATTGAATCTCAAGGATACCAAGAAGTTGGAAATCGAGGATTTGGATATTTTAGGGACAAAGATTTGCTAAGGGAAGCTATTAGACAATATAATCTTCCCGAGGAGTCGGTCGTTTCTTTTTCCTGGAACGGTAAAAGAAATTTACTAACTAACATTACGGATGAAGTCAGACAAGAAATATATGTCCAAAAAAATTAGTAAAAATTGGCCTTTATTAGTTCTTGTTTTGTTCTCACTAACTCCTCTGATTTGGTTTCTGGGACGCGGGGGAGTTTTAATTAATGGCTCGGATACAAACTTTCCATTGGATCCAATTGTCTGGTTTAGCCGGCGTTTTTTTGTTTGGAATGCGGTGGCAAGTGGGGGAGCTAATTTTGCTTCTTCAACAGCTGGCCTTTTTTTTCATTTGATTCAGGTTATTCCGTTTAGTTTGGAAATAAGTCTCCAAGCGACGCAAATTGTAAATTTAGTATTTTGGTTTTCTCTGGTTGTTTTTTCGGCCTTCTTTTTTGCTCGGGCAATTGTCCCTCAAAGTAAATCCGCACAGCTAGTTTTTGTTACTCTCTACTCTTATAATGTCTATCTTTTTAATACCTGGGAGAATATAAAAGTAGCTAATCTGTCGGTGGCAGTTGCCCTACCCCTGTTTTTGACAATGCTCATTTGGCATAAAAGTAAAAAGATATCTTCTGCAAAATTGATGCTTCTTACGGCTGTTGTTGGGGTAATTACCTCGGGAGCAGGTATTAATCCAGCTTACTTTTTGGTAATTATTGGAGGGCTAATTATTTTTGCATTGACGCAAGGAGGGATAAAAACTCTCATGAGGATGTTAATTGTACTTTTTTTGGTTAACTCTTTTTGGATTGTCTCAACAGGCAATCAATTGCTTTTTTCGCAAAGCAGGATCACGCAGTTGAGTGACATTGGTTTTACAAACTGGCTGGACAGCCTCTCGGAAAACACCAGCCTCATAAATATTTTTCGTCTTCAAGGAGCTTGGGATTGGTATGCCACAGATGATGCCGGCGCGGCTTTGTACATCCCTTACGCAAACAACTTTTTTCACCGTTTGCCGTTTGTCGTATTTAGCATCTCACTAGTTGCCTTAGCCTTGGGCGGGTTTTTGATAAAGAGCGTTAAAAAAGACCATCTTAAAGTCTATTTTGGTCTCCTTTTGGTTGGAGGTCTTTTTCTGGGGGCAGGCAGTCACCCGCCGACGGGTACACTTTATAAATTTTTGACCAATCATTTGCCGTTTTTTTCATTCTTTAGAAGTCCTTGGTATATCTTTACCCCGTATGTGACATTATCTTTAGCGGGGATGACGGCTTTATTGTTTGCGTCTAAAAATAAAATTTTACCCTACCTGGCATCCATCTTAATTATTGGAAATTTGATTTATACATACCCCTTGATAACCGGGAAGATATTTAGGCCGGGCAGGAACGACAGTTTTTTTGTTAAGTTTCCTACTTACGTTTTTGAAGCGAAAAACTGGTTGGAAAAACAATCCGTGGAGGGCAGAATAGCTAGCTATCCCGGGGATGAAATTGAAAGATTTGAGTGGGGGTATAACGGCATTGAATCAATTCTCAATTTATTTTCTTCTCAAGAAACAGTTTTCTCAAACCTGAATGTTGTTGATGCACCCATTTCGAAACTGACGCAGGTTTTTTATTCTACACTCCGCCGCGGTCAAGTTGGGATTGCCGAGTCTCTAGCCGCGAAGTTAAACATCGCGAAAATTTTTGCTAAAAATGATCAAAGCACCCTTTGGGGTTCCCTGCCGTCTGCAGTTCAGAATTACAATCATGCGGCCTTTGGTCCTTGGATTTTTTATGATTTGCCAGCAAACAAAACTTTACCCAAAATATTTTCCCCGCAGAAAGTTTATTTTGGGGAGCCTCGCGAGAAACTTGAAGAAGTAATTGGATTTTTAACGGCGCGCGATGTTTTGGTTGATCCCAGAGATACTATTGTCAAACAAATTCCGGATGTTGGTGAATTTACAGGAGAAGTTATATTGGCTCGAAATTCACAGACCGACGATCATGAAACTTATTTAAAGACGGCTTCCAGGCAGAAGCAGGCTTTTGACGAGAGAGATTTGTCCAAAATTGTATACACCCTGAACATAACTGAAGACGGAACTTATCAACCGGTCATTGAAGATTTTCTTTTGGATAGTTTTGGAATTAGTACAGAAGATGGCTTAGAAGTTACAATCGACGGTGAGCAGAAGGTGTGGCATGGCCAAGGAGCTAACGGCCTTCTAGTTTTTGAGCCTCTTGAATTCATCATTGGAACTCACAAAATTGTCATTGATTTAAACAACACAAATTTACTTCCAGACAATCAAGGAATCTTGAGCTTGATTAATCGAGAAGAAAAGGAAAAATATCTTTCTTTTAGGATTGACCCTTTTCAAAGCCTCTATCCTTATTTGATTGAGTTTGACTATCGGAATATCTATGGGACACAGCCGGTTTTAAAAATCGAACAAAAGAGTCAGACGACCAATTTTAAATTTCAGATGGAAGCACCCCCATTTTCACCAGAATGGACAAGGTTCAGTTTATACTTTGATCCAGTTCCTGTAAAATCTTCATTCCTTGATTTGAAACCATCGGCATATCCGAGAGACAACCCGTTAGGGACCAAACTCGAGTACGCGAAACTGGCTGTCTATCGGGTTTTTATTAATAAGATGGTCTTTATTAAAGACCCGAAAGTGAATCTTGTTATTCCCGAGAAAATCACTTTTGAAAAGATCAGTTCAGTTAAGTATCAGGGAGAAGTAAAAAACTCACAGGGCTCCCACATAATTATCTTTTCCGAAAATTACTCGCCGGACTGGAAGATTACACTTCAGAATAAAGATGGTACGCCAATTATGTATAACCCACTGCATTTCTCATCCAATCTTTATGCCAACTCTTGGTTTATTGATGATATAAAGGGAGATTATAAGTTTGAGATTTACTACGAACCTCAAAGTCTACACAACGTGTTCTTGGCAATTTCGATCGCCACGCTTGCAGGTGCGGCTGGTTATTATTTATGGGAGAAAGTAAAACGATGAAATTCATCAAAGAGTTATACGCGAAAACCTCCCTTTGGGCGGCAAAGAAATTTTTTCTTATATGGGTTTTTAATTTAATTATTCTCCTCCTTTTTTTGCTGCGTTCTGCTGGCTACTTTGACCCGTATTTTCTTGTCAGTGTCAACTTAATTATTATGATTGGCCTGCTTTTGGCCATACCCCTTTTGGGAGCTAATAGCCGGACAATATTTGTAGTAAGTTTGTTTTTTTGGCTGTTTGCTGGGTTTTTGCGAATATTAAACTTGGATGTTTGGGCGGAGAGAACGGCGGTTTATACTTACGAAGCTTTGGTAATTGGAGTTCTGCTTCTTATAAGCGAAGCTTTACTTAGTATAATTGAGGAAGTCAGATCAGGTTTTAAGAAAAATGCGTAAATGGGTTTGGGTGGGTATATTAATTTTGGCTGGCGCGGTGCGGCTCTTAACTCTTTCTAAGCTTTTGGTTTTTACTCCGGATGAAGCTTATATCTCTTATATTGTTCGTACCATCGTGAAAGACTTCCATGTCATTTGGATTGGGGTCAGCATCTTGGGTTATGGTTTTTACATGGGGCCGCTTTGGATTTATATAATCTATCCATTTTATGCCTTGCTGAATGGGGATCCCATGGTTCTTGGTGCGCTGACAAGTTTAATGGGTGTTGCCACGACATTTCTTATATATTGGCTAGGCAAGAAAATGTTTAACGGCAGGGTAGCGATTATAGCGTCACTTTTTTATGCTACCCAGGCATTAGTGATTTTTTATGATCAGCGTCCTTATCCCCCCGGGGTGCCCATGTGGTTAATGCTAATGATGCTGTCGCTATACATGTCTAACCGGTCAAGTAAATGGTGGATTTTTTTTGCTTTCTTGGCCGGGATGGTATTTCATATTCATTTATCGCTTGGCGGCATGATTTTAGTTGGGATTTATTGGGCGTACGTAAAGAGGAAAAGTATCGGTAGAAGCGTAATTTTACCAAGCATACTGGTTTTTACAATAACTATTTCACCTCTAATTGTTTTTGATTATTTTCATAAGGCAAGTAATATAACTACTCCGCTACGGATTTTAAAATCTTCGCAAGGCGGTGGTTTTAGTCTAAATTTTGCGGCTAGAGCAAATTCATTTTGGGGAACTTTAAGCCGTGTTTGGTATTTAACTCCTGGAAATAGCAACGCCGATGAGATTTTGTATCCCTGTAATGTTCAACAGAGTTACACAACAACTGATTCAGTGATGGTTTTGCCAATCGTAGCGCTTGTCATTTATATTTTGTTTTTGTTCAACAAAAGAACGTGGACTGACGAAAAAAAGAAACTTTTAGCATTGGCGGGTCTTGCTACCCTATTTCCCTTTCTTTTCCTGCCGATTTTCAATCCAGTAGAGTATTATCTGGTTGGATTTTTCCCGATCTTTTTCCTGACAATTGCATTATTTGTGGATTCTTTGAAGTCTCTGCGTAAGTACGCCTACATACTAATAATAATAGTGGCGTTCAATGGTATCTTTACAGTTATTGGGGCCAGTGGAAATTATGGTCTAGAAGAAAGAAGAATGTTAATTTCGAAGGTTGAGGAAATTGTTGGCGAAAAAACGTACGAGCTCGAAACGGCTGATACTAAGAGTTGTCTTGGCGGGTGGCGGTATTTGTTCTTAAGTTATTACAAAGCGCCGTTAAGGAGTACCGAGGACAAAAACTTTGCTTGGCTTTATCCGGAGGAAGTCTCTAAAGTTTCTGCTGAATTTAAAGTCAAGATTAAGGAGTCGCGTCTTGCCACCCCAACTTTACAAGGAGATTACTTAATTCAAATGGGAGGCTTTAGCGCTTACGTGTCCGAGAATCGATGATGTGTTTCAACCAGAAGCCAAAAATGTAGATTTGTATTACTACGGCCCAGCGGATTATTTGGTGCCATTTGTCTACAATTGAAGACTTCCCCACTCTTTTATTGTAGGTTATCGGAATTTCGACAAATTTTAACTTTTGGCTTACTGTTAAGAGGATAAGCTCGGTATTAAAAAGCGGGGTTTTTTGCATCCGCCATTTTGGTATAATTTTAGCTAATGATTTTCTTTTGAATAATTTATAAGCACAGCCAACATCGGTTAGTGCGACGCTATTAAATAGGACTTCGATAGTCTTTGCTTCAATGACATTGGCGAACTTTCTGATAATTCCCATTCCTTCTCCGGACAGTGAACCAATTTGGCTGGTTCTGGAACCTATTACCACATCAAAATCTCTGGCATAAACCAGCATTCGTTCAAGGTCGCTAGCCAGAAACGTCCCATCGGGTTCGCAGACGACAACATAGTCACCACGGGACTCTTTTATCGCCCTCATAAATGCGTAGCCGTACCCCTGCTTTTTTTCGTATAGCAATTTTGCTTTGGTTTTTTTTACCTCGTTATCGGTACCCGCTTCAGCGTTGTTGTTGACAACGACCACCTCATCCACAAAACCAGTTTTGAAAAAACTGTCTATCGTTTTTCTTATAGATTTTCTTTCGCGATAAGTGGCGATAGCTACGGAAACACTCTTGCCCTCGTACATAAACAAATTATAGTATAAAAATCTTGTATAATTCCCTTAAGCATGCGAAAACTGGCTGTTGGGGTCGTTGTGATTTTACTGCCCGTGGTTTTGGTTTTTAAAAGTATA
>Ga0209518_1001866_pt1 | contig 21142 bp, 22 predicted proteins | sample RifGroB1_FD_183993 | JGI IMG/M metagenome (GOLD analysis project Ga0209518, IMG submission 183993) | Groundwater microbial communities from Rifle, Colorado, USA - Groundwater B1 (SPAdes) (version 2) | ecosystem: Environmental > Aquatic > Deep subsurface > Groundwater | place: Rifle, Colorado...
AAAAGGGGCCGAAAAACAGGCCTTTTTCGCATTATTCCCCCTAACCCTTATGTAAACCTATCGGCAACCGCAAACGCGCCAAAGGAATACGGCTTTATAACCGGCTCAAAGTCATACCCCTTAATCATCCCGGTAATCGACTCCACAATATCTTTTGTTGGACCGTTTTTCCCGACGTCCGCGTGAATCTCGTTCCCGTCCCAAAAAAATTCGTTTCCCAGAGTGTCGCGGAGGCGCGAACGCACTTCCTGTCCGAGCATAATGGATGCTACGGCTTCCGCGATAATGCGGTCGCGGAGTGTTCGGTACGTCTTCTCGGCTGATTCGGTCCAGAAAAAAATTCCCCCCTTGCCTTTTCGCAAAACCGTAATTGCCGTAACAAGCGTTGTCGGCGTTGCCGAGGCCGAATCCGTGCCGACAATCACTTTATAAGAATTGCGGGGGCTTTCTTTTATGTACAAAACAATGCGGTCAATCGCTCCGTCAAAAGAAAGAGCCCCGAACGTCGGACTTCGAAATGTAATGCTTTCCAGATTTTCGTTTCCGCCCATGCGCTTTACTTCAAAAGATAATACCTTTTCTATACCACGAAACCAAAAATCAAAACAAGGCCCCTTGAGAATCGGACGGTAAAGAATACGTCTCGCCCGTTTCTTCTGCTCGCAAGATCCGCGCGATCCGAAAATCCCGCACGCCCTTACGGAAGTGGCAATACGCTTCGATATCGCCAGACGGCTTTATGGCGTAGATGTCAATTGCGCGCGTTTTTTTAAATCCCAGTCCGTCTGAGTCCTCCGACGATACGTAGTCAATCGAAAGCCGCTTACGGTTTTTAAACGCCTCACCAAGAATTTCGAGGACGGGGCGCGCCCGAGCACTCCCCCACGAAACCGGAATCGAGTGGATTTTTCCGTCTCCGCGCGATTCAAAAAGAATATGGCCGTTTTTCTTGCCGTACTCGTAGACATCCCGCGTGAGCCGCACGTCATCGAGACAGTATTTTTTTACGTCTTCCACCCGGCCCTCTTTGAACCACTCAAGCGCTTCGAGTCCGTGCCCCGACTTCCCCTCTCCCACGGTCGCGCGCGCAACTCCGTCAAGCCCCACGCGGTGCCCCAAAAAATTCACGGCGTCTTCGAAAATATCGGTGACCGCGACGCGGCCTATAATCCCCGGCGCGATGTAGGGCCCAAGAACCGGTATATCAAAAAGTTTTATGTTGAATCCGATGAGGTAATCGGTTTCGGAAAGAATTCGCTCAAATTCCCCGAGCTCGCCCTCTTCGAACGCGCGGAACGAATCAGACGCGTATGAGTACGTTCCGAGGACCGCGATGCCGAGCGCGGAAATATTTTCTTTTCCGCCGACGTCGGCAAACGATTTTTTTGTTTCAATGTCTAAAACAAGCGTATCTTTCATCGCCCGAGTATACCCAGTATATCAACTTCGACCATAGCAAATGGCTTCGGAAGTGCGTGTTAGCGTGTAATGTTTCATTTGGATTGTTTCCATATCGGATTTCCCTTTCTGGTGTTGTCCAGTCGAAGTTGTATTACTGGGTATACCGGAAAATTATTTTTTCTCCAAAAAAGCCCGGTACTTTTGAGGAAGTTCTCCGCTCCGGAGGGTGACCCCATCGCTGATAAGAATGCTGTGCATTTTCGCAAACCCAGCCGGGAGCTCAAGAACAAGTTCTGCGGGAATATCCGAACTGTAGCGCTTGAGCATCGTATCAGAGACCCCCTGCTCCGGACGCACGCTCTCTTCCATATCAACGATTATTCCATTTTTAATCCACAGAATGTCTATGGGAAACGCCATATCCTTCATCCACATGGTGTGCGGCTCAACGGTGTCGAACAAAAAAAGCATTCCTTCTCCGGAACCGATTGATTGCCGCCCGGAAAGCCCGCGCGAGCGCTCGAAAATCGTCTCGGCAAGCTCCGCGGTAATGGACGCCCCCCGTATGTCGAGTGTGACGGTTTTTTTCATTTCAGGCGGAAACCAATATAAAATAATGGCCGCGCCGAGAAAAAACGCAACAAGAACAATACCAAACGGCAACAATGGATGCTTCATACAATATTTGATACACGAACGTTCCTTGCGGTAAGTATATCAAAAAATCGGCGAAAAATAGAGAAACGCCTTTAACGAGGAATTGCCTGCTTCTCCGAATCCTGTTTTCCGCGGCTTGAACGCTTTGGAGAAAATCGCTTATAGAGCGCCCGAATCGCGTCCTTATACTCTTCGGGTACTGTATCTGCGCGCCGCAGACGCGCTTTTTCCCGGCGCACGAACTTACGGACCGATTGCGAAAATGTGTGTTTTGCCATAGAAAGCACTGAAAAAGGCCTTCTTGGCCTTTTCATTACCTGCTTATTATAATATGCACTGGCGAATTTGTCTACTGTCGGTGCTTTTCAATCGCCTCCAAAAGCCGGGATAGAACGTTTTCCGTCGGAAATCCGTAGGTCTCGAAATCTCCTATTGTGTCTGCTGAGTGGAGGCCCGTTTCCGCGCGCGGGTGCGCGCCCCGGTCATGAAAATCCGACCCGCCGGTTTTCAAAAGTCCGTATTTCTCGCTCATCCCCCAAAGAAACTCAACGTCGTCTTCTCTGTGGGACGCGCTCCATACCTCGAGGCCGTCGATTTCCCAAAGGATGAGCTCTTGCAAAAATTTTTCCAACTCGTCGTATTCGCCGCTTTTAAAATCCGGAATTACTGGATGCGACCAAACCGCAACGCCCCCGGCCGCGTGGATAAGACCGATGCCATCTTTTGCGCTCACGTGCGCACGCTTCACAAAATTCCTGCTTTCATTCGAGAGATACCGATTAAAAAAATCTGCCTTTTCCTTTACAGAGTCGTGGGCGAGCTTCTCCGCGTTCTCCGGACGCTTCATGACCGCGGAAACAATATGGGGCCGCGCGATTGTAGACGAATTCATGGCTTCTCGCAAAACATCTTCCCATTCAATCGCGAATCCCTCGTTTGTTTTCAGGTTCTCGACGATTTTTTTTGCTCCCTCGACGCGATCCGCACGAAATTCTTCAAGCGCACGGAGGAGTGGCGCATTCGTAGGATCAATGCCAAGCCCCAAAACATGAATATCGTGCTCCTCAACCGACATTTCGATGCCAGGAATAACACGGACTCCGGCCGCGCGACCGGCCTCGAGGGCCTCGGCGACGCCGAGAACTGTATCGTGATCCGTAAGCGCGATTGTTACAACGCCGGCACCTCGGGCCATCGCAATAATCTCGGACGGGGTATACGCCCCGTCTGACGCGATTGATTGAATTTGAAGGTCAAATGTATTCATCCCGTTAGAGGCAGATCGCGATCAGTATCACAATCTACGAAATTTAGTTGGTGATGATATAATCCCAACCTATACATTCCCGAAGAGGTATGAGCGATCGCGGCCTCTAACGGGATTCATCCCGATCTTCTATACTTCAAGAACGAGCGTTGTCTCAAAATATCCGGTCGACGGATTTTTTTTGACGTCAACCTCTTGGTATGAAACCGCTTTTATCTCATTGTCGAAATGCTCAACCGGTATTCCCGAAATCTCCCCTTCGAGGAAGTTTTCTCCGAACTTGCCGAATGCGATGCTTGGAAACACGCAGTTATAGATGTCGGACTGGGCAACAATCTCGGAAAGGCAATCGACGAGAAGCGAATGGATGTCAACCGCCTCTATCCGGATCGTATGCTTTTGCTCCGCTCCGGGGCGCACGGATTCGCCACCGCCCTCCGCGAGATACGCCGCAACACCCTTTATGGAATTGCAAAAAAGCTCCTCGAGAGTTTTCCCCCAGACGCGCATTTTTACTGTCCCGTCCTGCGGAATAATTTCAAAGTCGCGATTCTTCATATGCGTTTTTTGCTATTGCTGCTTCCATTATATCACGATATTGAATTATTTTTTGAAAACCCTACCCGCCTCCTCGCGGACAATCTCCCGCTCGTTCCAAGGGATTTTTTCTCCGTTTTTCGACATTATCCATTTCTCCGATCCCTTTCCGGTGATAATCACGGTATCGCCCGCGCTTGCAGAGTTGAGCGCACGGCGTATTGCTTCGCGACGGTCAAGGATCATTTCCGCCCCGACGCTCTCGGCAACGCCAGATCGGATCTCTCCCATAATCACGGTTGGATCTTCGTCATACGGATCTTCGTTTGTCAAAATAATGGTATCGCAGAATTGCGATGCAATGCGCCCGAATTCAGGCCGTTTCCACCGATCGCGCCCTCCGCCCGCCGCCCCAAGAACGCAAATAAGTTTTACATCTTTTGTTTTGATTCTGGAGTTTTTCAAAAACTCATAAACACTTCTTAAGGATTCCGGCGTGTGGGCGTAGTCAACGACGACAGATACGGGAGATGTTTGAATAAATTCCATCCTCCCGGGAACTCCAGAAAACGTCTTGATGGCAGACGCCGCGCTTCGGAGGGAAATATGCCTCGCGGTTGCGAACGAAATCGCGGCAAGGATATTTGACAGATTGAATTCGCCGAGAAGCGGAGAAAAAATCGTTTCCTGCCCGAGATCAAATTCGATTCCGTCGCGGGAGAGAGTCACGTGCCGCACGAGAATCGGCTTGCCGCCTGCCGCAACCTCCGACGCCGAATAAAACACTTTTGCGGCCCCGGTTGATGCCGCAAAACGCCCCCACGCGCCGTCGTCCTTGTTTATCACCGCGGTTGCATCTTTCGGGAGGCGCCAGAACAAATCGAGTTTTGCCCTAAGGTACGCTTCAAAATTCCCGTGGGATTCAATGTGCTCCGGATGGACACCGGTTATAATCGCTCCCTGGAATTTTATGAAGCGATGGCGGAACTGACGAATCCCCTCTGACGTCACCTCGATGATCGCATACTCCGCGCCCGCGCGGCGCGCGTCGTGGAGAAATCGCTGAATCGCCATTCTCCCGGGCATTGTCATCTTCATCGGATTCTCTTCTTCTTTGTCGCCGATACGTATTCCGAGAGATGAAAGAGACGCCGTGGTCGTGCCGCTTGTAGCAAGAATGTGGTGCAAAAGACGGACAACGGTTGTTTTCCCTTTTGTCCCCGTAACGCCGACGACGATAAGCCGCCGGGACGGAAACCCGTAAAAAAGCGCGGCCCAGAAAGCCATGAAAAAATGATAGAGTGGCGAAACCGCGCGAAAAATCTTTTTTGGAACCACTCGCCGCAATGTTTGAATCACGCGTTCCATAGAAAATCCTTTGCCGGTGAATAATACGTTACAATACTCATGTGCGGCCGGCTACGCGCCTGAACGATCGATACGCGAAATACAAAAATTTGCGAAACACAATGTCCGCTGACTCCGGGTACGTGACGTCGGTACCACGAAACCCCTCTTTGAAACGCGTCAGGCCGGGCCAGCGCACCTTATCAATCCCCCAAAAATCGTATATCGAAAAGCCGTGACGTGCGGCCTCTTTCATAATTTCCCAATGAAGGAGATAGGGCGCCATAACATCGCGCCGCGCGCTCGAAGAACCGCCGTGAAGATACGTCGCAACGCCCGACGGCTTATAAAAATTCACGAGTGCTGACGCAAGCGGCTCTCCTTTATAATGCGCAATAAACACTCTATTCGCAAAATCGCTTGAAGACACCGAAAGGAGGGTCTCGTAATAGCGCTTGTCGTGGAGGCGGAATCGCTCGCGGCGGGCGGTATCCGTAAGAAGAGAGAAAAACGTTTCAAATCCTCCGATCATTGCCGAAACCGAAACGCCCTTTTTCTCCGCGAGCCGGATATTATAGCGCGTCTTTTCATGCATTCGCGAAAGAATCTCACCCTCCGGTATCGCAATATCGGTAAAGATCGTTTGTTGCGGTTGGATTGAGTGCGTCGCCACCGCGCGGGCGGAATCGAACACGTGATCACCCGCAAGGTCTATTTTTGCAAATACCGCTTTTCGATCGCGGGCAAGAATTTCCAGTTCACTTTCAAACGCTCGACCGGTCATATTCGGACGCGGACAATAAAGATAGTGATTTTTGAGAGGCATACGGTGGCTAATTACAAGCGCTCCGCGAACGCGAAATGTCTCGCGCCCTACGGTGCGCTGGAATTCTTCCCAGGCATTCGACTGCAAAAACGAGGAGAGTTCCCCTCGTACATTTTCTTTCTCTTTCATAATTGACCTTGTTCTACGCTTTCCCCAATTTCTTAAGCGCCGCTTTCACGCGGTTCTCAACGCCCGCGTTACTCTCGGAAACGTTCGCAAGTGCGTCGCGCGCGTCTTTTTGCGTATAGCCGAGCGAAACGAGCGCTTCCAAAGCGTCGGCCTCGTCCTTCAATTCCGGAGCGTCAATGGTAATTCCCTTTCCGGACATTTTTTCCTTGAGCTCAAGAATTATTTTTTCCGCGGTTTTCCTCCCGATGCCTGAGACCCGCGTGAGATAAGACGTATCCCCCGCCGCGATCGCTTTTTTGAGCGTGTCAACAGCCGCAATCGCCATAACGCCGAGCCCGCCTTTCGGGCCTATGCCTGAAATCGAGATTAAAAGTTCAAAAAGCTCGAGTTCGGAAAAATGTAAAAACCCATAGAGCTCGCGCGCGTCTTCCCGGATATGCTCGTGCGTCCATACTTTGACCTCGCCGCCTTTTTCTGGTAATTTTTGCAGTGTTTCCGCAGTTGCAAACGCCTTATACCCGATTCCTCCGGTTTCGATGATAACAAATTTCTCTCCCTTTAAAATAATTGTCCCTTCAAGAAACGAAATCATATCAAAAGTATACCACGTTTTTGAGTGAAAAAAGAGCCGGAGGACCCGGCGTGGATATAAAATTTCTACTGATCACTTTGAAGCGAGAGGGAAGGAATGACAATAGGAATGGGAATCTTTCTGTGGGCCACGACCTCACTCGCCTGGAACAAAAGAACGTAATATGCGGGATCAATCGGATTCTTGAAATCCGCCGCTACATGAACCCCCGATCCTTCTCTCCATGTATTGTCGGAAAGAAGGAGGAACGCGCGGCTTCCCGAAAGCGATACAATCCGCTTTGCAATCCATTGCTGCTTGCCGTTTATAACGAACGAATATGCCTCTCCGAAACACGCGGGGGAAAATTCCTTTCGAAAACGTTTCGTCACGTCCGGCTGATACGCAAATATCCGCTTCCACATCGTGTAGACGTACTCACCCCCGCCCGCACCGTCCCCTGCTTGAATCGCGCGAAGAACCCACGCGGAATCGTCAAGAGTGATATCATTCGGACACGAAACGGACGAATCCGCTACCGCGCCGCCCCCGAACGCACACAAAACCAAAATCGCCAAAACGCATACAAAGATCTTCATCTCACCCTCCTCTTGTTTTTTCCACGCTATCACCCCGCGACTATGAAATCAACCTTTATGTTAAAAGCCCCATTTTCTCCGACCGGCGACCAGCCGGCGGCGATCGATATGCTCACAAAAAATATTGAAGCGGGAGTGAAGCGCCAAACGCTCTTGGGTGTTACCGGATCCGGAAAAACATTTACCATGGCTAATGTCATCGCGCGAACCGGCCTGCCGACACTCGTGATTTCCCACAATAAGACCCTCGCGGCCCAGCTCTACCAGGAATTCAAAGAATTTTTCCCTGAAAATGCCGTACACTATTTTGTTTCCTATTACGACTACTACCAGCCCGAGGCCTATATCCCGCAGTCCGACACCTATATAGAAAAAGATGCGAAAATAAATGAGGTTATTGATTCGTTGCGCCACGCCTCGACCGCCTCCCTTCTCTCGCGTCCCGACGTCATTATCGTAGCATCGGTTTCCTGCATATACGGCATCGGGAATCCGGAGGAATACCAGAATGCAGCCCTTGATATTCAAAACCACGCGCAATTTTCTCAAAAATCGCTTATCGCCGCACTTACCACGCTCCAGTATACAAGAAACCCAATTGACCCAAGACAAGGACATTTCCGCATCAGAGAAAATACTGTCGAGATTCATCTCCCGACTGCGGAAGACATCATACGCGTTGAAATTGAAAAAAATCGCATCACTTCTATTCAAGTTGAAAAAACTGATATTCGGAAAAAGGGCAAAGGGTACAAGACCGACCGATTCAAAATTTTTCCCGCAAAACATTTTGTGACGCCGCACGATACGCTTTCGCTTGCGCTCACAAACATAGAAACAGAACTTATGGCGCGCCTCAAAGAGCTCAAAGACAAAGGCAAAATTCTTGAGGCCCAGCGCCTGCGCGAGCGTACAGAATTTGATCTCGCAACGCTTCGCTCGACAGGATACGCGAACGGAATTGAAAACTATTCTCGCCAGCTCTCGTTTCGCGCACCCGGCTCGCCTCCGTATACGCTCATCGACTACTTCCGCTACGCGCACGGAGAAAATTTTCTCACGGTCATAGATGAGTCCCACGCAACAATCCCGCAAATTCGCGGGATGCACGCCGGAGACGCATCTCGCAAAAAAACCCTCATTGATTACGGATTCCGGCTACCCTCCGCGCTCGACAACCGGCCGCTCATGTTTAGTGAATTCGATAAAAAGGTTTCTTCGGTTGTCTACGCATCGGCAACGCCCGCTCCATACGAAATACAAGAATCTTCTCCCAATGTAGTCCAGCAGCTTATTCGCCCAACAGGAATCCTTGATCCAAAAATAGAAATCAGGCCCACAAAAAATCAGATCCAGGACGTTATCAAAGAAATCCGCGGCCGCGTCAAAAAAGGTGAGCGCTCGCTTGTAATGGCCTTAACCAAGCGCCTTGCAGAAGACATCGCCGAATACCTCACGGAAGCGGGCATCAAAGCAGAATACCTTCATTCGGAGATAAAAACATTTGAGCGCACCGAGACATTAAAAAAACTTCGCGAAGGAACGCACGACGTTATTGTGGGGATAAACCTTTTACGCGAAGGACTCGATCTTCCCGAGGTTTCATTCATCGCGATTTTGGACGCAGACAAAGAAGGATTTTTGCGAAACGAAACAACGCTTTTGCAAATCATCGGCCGCGCAGCTCGGCACATTGACGGAAAAGTGATTCTCTACGCGGACACAAAAACCGGCTCCATGAAGGCGGCGATCTGCGAAACCGAACGCAGACAAAACATTCAGGCCCAATACAATAAAGCCCACGGCCTCACTCCGAAAGAAATAAAAAAGGAAATCCGGAAGTCCCTCCGCGAAGAAATCTTGGCCGAGGAAGATGCGCTTCCCGAAGGCAACGCAAAACAAATCATCAAAGAGCTTCGCCGACAAATGAAAAAAGCCGCGAAAGAACTTAACTTTGAACTTGCCGCAAAGATCCGCGAGAGAATTAAAAAACTTAGCGCTTAGGAAATGGACTTCGCCCGGTAGTAGTCTTCGACTACTTTCGTATATGCCGCACTGCGGCAGTCGAAGAGTTACTACCGGGTTCGAGCGCGCGGCAAAAATTCGGGACAAAATTAAAAAATATCAAGCGGGCTTGCGATAAAAAACATTACGTGATATAGTATATCCTAGCCCTACCTGATAAGGAGCGGATCAATGAGTGATATGGCAACGACGCGTTTGCTCGAACTCGGTATGGAGAAAAACCGCGAGCGGATCGAAGAAGCGTGGCGTTGTCCTGAATGCGACGGAAAAGGGCAAATGCGTACTGGTTGCGCAATGTTCTATGCGCTTTACGATTCGTGTTTCGCTTGCTCTGGCACAGGAAGAAAGCAAAGATGGGACCCGTTGTCGGAACTTTTTGACGCGACAATGCTTGAAGCAAAATTCCAGGAACGTTTCAAAACCGTGGAGAATATGAAAGATGATCTTTCTGGGCGAATGTGGTTCCTTGTTTTGATCGAAAGCCGAAAGGCATAAAAACAACTCTCCGATTTGAACCCGCGGACGCGGGTTTTCTTTTTGTTTTTGTTGACTTTTTTATCCATACGTAGTAATCTTTTGTGGTATGCCAATCACAAAATCAGCAAAAAAAGCGCTTAGGCAGTCAGAACGCCGCCGCGAGCGAAATACGCAAAAAAAGGATGTGTATAAAGAGCTCGTGAAAAAAATGCAAAAGGCCGTTGAGGCAGGAAAAACCGACGACGCTCGCGCACTCCTCCCCGCGCTTTACAAGGCGGTTGATAAAGCCGCAAAAACGCGCGTCATCGCAAAAAATAAAGCGGCACGCCTCAAATCGCGCGCCGCAAAACTCGTTTCTCCGCGTCCGCAGAAATAGATCGGGAAAACACGATAAAACACCCCCGACGTAACGTCGGGGGTGTTTTACTTATGCATAAGAATTTTGAGGAGTGAGTCCTTGGCGTCTGATTCGCCGGTTTTCACTTTCACGTCCTCTTCCCAAAAACGGCGCATGAGCCGCGGAAACAAAGAAAGTGGTATTGTGCGAACAACTGCGGACGTTTTTTTTGCGACAAAGGGATGAATTTTAAATTGAGGCGGAATCGCCGCGCCACTCGCCGAAAACGCCCTTACGGTAAAAAGTGTTCTCACATGATTCGAAAGATAAGAAAACACCCCCATGCCGTCCTCACCCGCGCGCAAAATACTTAAAAGGTGAAACATTGCTTGGCGCGGTGCAGAAAAAAATGCATCTCCGAGAGAAAAAATAGTGGAGGGCGATTGAATTCTCGTATCCGCTCCGGCTCCCCCACTTACCTCGCGCTTCGCGAGCTCATTTGAAACACGCCATAAGTCCCCGCCAAACGACAAAAACCATTCCATCTCGTTATTTTGAAGGGTGATATTTCGCTTCCGGGCTTCTTCACGAATCCAGTGTTCGAGTTTTATTCCTGAGAGCGGCAAAAATTCCTGCTCTTTGTGAGCGTACTTTTGGATTTTTGAAAGCTTTGCCGCCCCCGCCTTCCCGATATCGCGATCCCAAAACACGAGAAAAATCTCTTTGGAGTCCTTTGCTTTTTTTGCAAGCCGGGTGCATACATCAAAATCACATTTTCCCGAAAACGGATATGCGGCAACAATGAGCTGCTTTGCAGAAAAGAGCGATCCGCCTTCGACGCCTAATTGAAGATTCGTCAAATCATCTTCGTCGCAGTCGAATTTTTGAAATTCAAAATCCGCACCAGCTTTTTTCCGGTATTCCTCTATAATGTCATTTAGTTTTTGCCGCGACCGATACGTGTCCGGGCCGTAGAGAAGATAGAGCATGCGCTTGATTTTTAATACTGAAACTATATCAGAGAAGATAAAAATACGACACCCCGCGCGTGAGCACGGGGCAACTTCCTCCTTTCTGGCTACCCGGCGAGGTAGCCGATGACTGCGAGAAGAACTAGAATCGCGGCGTACCCAAGGAGTGTCCAGCCGGGCCACCGCCGCATGAAATATCTATGCGCGTCAGCGATGAGCCGGACGATTCCCCTGCCCGCCACGCCGAGCGCCGCCCGAACTGCCTGGCCGAACCACCGGAGCGGGGCTGCGAATACTGCGCCGCCCCACCGCTGGCCGCCCAACATCCAAGCAATGAGCCCGACAGTGAACCAGAAGCCGACGAGCTGGGTAACGCCATCCATGGCGCACCTCCTTTCCCATTTCATATTATATCACAAATATATAAAAAAGCAAGCGTGCTTATTTCCCCCAATTTGGGCCGATTGAAACACCCACAACAAACGGAACTTTTAGAATAGCCGCGCCCTCCATAAGCGCTTTTATTTTTTTTATCGCTTCATCCGCGAATTCTTTTTCTAGTTCAAACACGAGCTCGTCGTGAACCTGCAAAAGCATACGGACTTTTTCTTCGAGCTTTTCTTGGCGCACCCATTCATCAATTTTTATCATTGCAAGCTTCACAATGTCGCCTGTCGCTGTGCCTTGTATGGGCATATTTACGGCCATGCGTTCGGCCTCGCGCTTCACCTGCCAGTTTGAAGAATGAATTTCCGGAATCCAGCGCCTGCGACCAAAAAGCGTTTCCACGTATCCATTCGCCTCCGCAAATTCCTTTGTTTCTTGGATATAGCGCGCAATGCCGGAAAAATCCCGGAAGTATTCGCCTATAAACGCGCGCGCCTCATCCCGCCCCATGCCTGCTGTCTCCGAAAGCGCGGAAGCACCCATGCCATAAAGAATCCCGAAATTCAAGGTCTTTGCCGCGCGCCGATGCGCAGGAGTTACTTGTTCAAGCGGAATGTTATAGATCTCGGATGCGGTCGCGGCGTGAATATCTCGGCCCGCGCGAAACGCCTCGATCATTTTCTTATCATCAGCCATGTGCGCCGCAACGCGAAGCTCGATTTGGGAATAGTCAAACGACACAAGAACATATCCGGGAGACGCAACAAACGCTTTGCGAATTTCTTTTCCGTAGTCCGACATAATGGGGATATTTTGGAGATTCGGGTCCTGTGAGGACAGGCGCCCGGTTGACGTTCCGGTCTGATTAAACGTCGTATGGATTCTTCCGGTTTTCGGATTCACAAGCGCGGGAAGCGCATCAATATATGTTGATTCAAGCTTTGCGAGCTCGCGGTAGGAAAGAATACTCGCAATAATCGGGTGCGCACCCTTTAGCTTCTCAAGTTCTGATTCGCGCGTGGATATTTTTCCGCCTTTTTGGGTTTTTTTGAGGCCTTTTGTTCCGATTTCTAGCTTCTCAAATAAAATGCGGGAGAGCTGTTGCGTTGAATTTATGTTGAATTCCTCGCCAGCAAGCGAGATAATTTCTTTCTCCAATTTTTTGATTTTCCCGGACACTTCTCCTGAGATTTTGCGCAAAAACGCGGAGTCAAGCGAAATACCCCGCTCCTCCATCCGGTGAAGAACCGAAATAAGAGGCATCTCAATTGCGTTAAAAACCTCGCGAAGCCGTCCGTCCGAAAGCTTTTTTTCGTAGATATCCGCGAGGTCAAAAAACCGCGCGCCGAATAGTGCGGGGTCATCCCCTCCGGAGACCTGAAATTCTTGCATAAGGAGCGCTTCGGGAGAAAAATCACGGGAAAAAGAAGAAGCGACATATGCCGCAATCAAAATATCAAACGAAATATCTGTTTCAATGCCACGCCTTCGAAGGTGTTTCAAAACGCGCTTCCCATCGTATGCCGCAATACTTCCTTCAAACGCCTGCCGCGTCCTACGGCTGGATATAACCGCATCATCAATCCGGTACACCTCTTCTTTCCCCCGAATCACCACATAGAGTTCGCGGCCATTGAGAAAAAATCCCGCGCGGCCGCCACGAATCCCCTCCGCAATCGCTTCAAAATCCCGAGCGGTGGTTATACTCTTTATTGAAGCGCTTGAGCTCGAAAAAAAACTTGCTTGCGCGTCTTCGACTTTTGGTTCGGGTTTCGCTCCGTTTATTCTTTTTAACAAGCTGGAAAACCCGAACCGCTCAAGAACGCGGGAAACATCCGGCTGGCCCACGGGACTTGACGCGGCTGACGCATCAAGCGAAAACAAAACATCCACCCCGGTATGAATCGTTGAGAGCTCTTTTGACATTTCCGCGTCTTTTTCGCCCTCAATAAGTTTTTTTGCGACCGCCTCAGAAATTGATTTCGGTCGCTTCTTTTTTTTAAGCGCTTTGTATAAATTTTCAACAGAACCGAATTCTTTAATAAGATCTGTTGCTGTTTTTTCTCCGATCCCCTTGACTCCAGGAATATTGTCTGATTGATCACCCCGAAACGCTTTATAGTCAACCAGCGCCTTTGGCCCGAACCCGTAGCGCTCGCGGACCGCGGTCTCGTCGTAGATCACGATATCCGTAATCCCCTTTCGCATGGAGTAGACCGTAACGCGCGGGCGCACAAGCTGGAGCGCGTCCGCATCTCCCGTAACAATAACAACCTCGACGTCTTTTTTTTGCTCCATTTTTTTCGCGATTGTTCCAATGATGTCGTCTGCCTCATATCCTTCTTTTTGAATCACGGGAACGCCGAACGCATCAAGAATTTCCCGGACAAATGAAAATTGAAGCACCAAATCCGAAGGCGTTTCCGGCCTTTGCGCTTTGTAGCGCTCGTATGCTACGTGCCGAAACGTGGGGCCCGCAAGGTCAAATGCGGCCGCGATATAATCGGGTTTGAGCTCGCGAAAAATGCGCAGAAGAATCGAGGTAAATCCATAGACCGCTCCGACAACCTCGCCTTTGGGGCTTGTTAAGGGCGGAAGCGCGTGATACGCCCGGTGGATTATTGCGTGAGTGTCGAGTAAAATAAGCTTTTTCATTTTTGTCGAAACGAAAGTATCCGCTCGCTCTCTCTTTTCCCGTGTTTGAACTGAACCCAAATTGCGTGTTTTGGAATAAGTGTACGAATCCGCTCCGGCCATTCGATTAAAACAATCGCACGCGCATCCTTGAAAATTTCCTTTACGCCAAGCATCACAAGGTCGCGGGGCGAATGAATACGGTAACAATCAATATGGATAAAGTGTTTTTTCCTCGCGCGCTTTTGAAGCGCATATATTTTCATTATGACAAATGTTGGGCTCAAAACGCGCTCCCGAATTCCAAGACCTTCCGCAAATCCTTGCGCAAATGTTGTTTTTCCAGCTCCCAAAGCGCCGGAAAGCGCGATTACAAGCGCGGATCTCTGGGTTTTTGATTGCAGGGTCTCGCTCGCAAGAATTGATGCGATTTTTTTTGTTTCGCCAGCGCTTCTCGTAGTTATTCCGGGCATCCCAGTATATCAACCTCGACTGTCCCGACGTATCGTCGGGACAGCGAAGAGCATTAGTATAGAGAATTCGATAGTTTCGTATGTCATACGCGTGGTGAGGAACTCCCCCGAGTCCTTTGTCGAGGTTGTATTACTGGGCATATAAAGAGAGTAACAAAATCTGGGGAAATTGAAACGCCGCCGGACTATGAAAGCCCCGGCGGCGCTACTGCTTCTCCGCGTTTCGCGCATTTCTGCACTCACACGGAGATTACTTCTGGACCTACCAGCGGCCGCGATGGCGAGGACGAGAACCGTCCTCGAAGCCATCCTGCCGGCCGAGGTTTCCCGCGCGCTCGGCGCGAATTGCTTCACGCCGGCGGGACTGCTCGTCCCGCTGAAACCGCTCGTACCGGCGGGCGCTCTCGCCCGCAGCGAGTCCAGCGTTGTACTGACGCTGGTACTCGTACGCGCAGCTTCTGCAGCCGCGGTCGCGACCCCAGCCGCCGTGGCCGTGACCCCAACCACCGCTGTCACGGACAACGACGTAGTCACGGTTCCGATCGCCACCCCCGAAAAGCTCGTCGAGGATCGCGACGCCACCGCCGATGACCACTCCGGCGATGCCGACCTTCACTGCCGTCTCGAGGATTCTCTCCCCGGAGTTGGCGTCGAACAGACCGCCAGCAACGCCCCGGTCCGCACCCACCACGGGCGCGAAGAGAACAACAGCCACAACTGCGAGAATCAGAAAGGTCTTCATGGCCTTTTTCTCCTCTCCGCCATTGGCGGGAAACGAACAGTGGTATCAAGAGCGACGCACCTGCGCCGCAATAGTCCAAAAATCAACTTCACAAAGAACATCTAGAACACCTGTATTATACTCCAAATCCGCTCAAAAGTCAAGCCCTATGATGATGTGTAATGAGCGGCCTTTTTGGGGAAAAACCCGTTGACGCAATGCCCCAAACGCGCTACGAATGCCTGCACGGCATAAAATCCGAAATCCGAATATCGAAATCCGAAACATACGCATATGGAAATATCAAAAACAATCGACTTCATAGAAAAAAGCGAACACGTCGGGCTCTTGCTTGCGCCCGCGCCCAACATTGACATCCTCGCCGCGGCTGAGATGCTCGCGCGCGCGCTCGCAAAACGGAAAAAAGCCGTTGGGCTTTTTTATGAGATCGCGCTTCCCCCGCGCGGCATTCCGAGTATTTTCGGAGCGCTCCGAAGCGCACAGAAACTGCCGAAGGAATTTGTCATCTCCCTTGATACGGCGCAATCCCCCGCATCAGAACTTCGATATGAAAAATCGGACGGCCACATAGACGTTATTTTCTCTCCCAAGGGACCGGGAATTTTGCAGGAGCATGTTTCGTTTCGCGAAGGGAGGGTCCAGTGCGACTGCATTATTTCTTTGGGGATCCCGGACATTGAATCAGTAAGCGGGGACATAACCGACGACCCGGAAATATTTACGAGAACCCCGATCATCAACATTGATTCGTCTCCGGAAAACAAACAATTCGGCGAAGTAAACATCGTGGACGCGCGGCCGCATTCTGAAATTGTCTATTCTCTCATAACCGCAATGGAAAAACTTCCGCCCGAAGAGCACGAGGCAACACTTCTCCTTGCCGGAATTCTTGCGGGGACCCGCCACCTCACCTCGCCCGAACTTAAGCCCGAAACCGTGCTTGCGGTCTCCGAGCTCATGCGCGCGGGTGCGAACTACAAAGAAGCGCTCGCGCTCTCGAAAGAAAAACGTCCCTTGAACATAATTCAGCTCACCGGCCGCGCCCACGTTCGATCAAAACTCGACCCGGACGAAAAAATTCTCTGGTCGTTTCTCACGCGGGAGGACTTTGAAAAAACCAATTCCGGGATCGAGGATGCCGGTAAGGTTCTTGCCGCGATCTCCCGCGAGTGCCCATGGGAGACGGTCGCAGTACTTCTCGCACAGGACCCGAGTACCGAGCGGATTTTTGCGTTTCTCACCGGAGACGACCGAGCGCTTTCAGAGATCGATGCCTCCGCGGGCGGCGAGTGGAAAGATTCGTCTCTCGCACTCCCCGCGTCGTTTGAGCATTTCGCCGGTGCGGAGGAATACGTCCGTTCATTGCTCGGACGCGCTCTTTGAAATAGAATAGGGTTACCATAATCACGCGGCCGCGCGCACCATAGATCCATGCCCAGTAATACAACCTCGACAAAGGACTCGGGAGAATCTCTCGCTATGCGTATGACACACGAAACTATCAAATTCTCTATACTAACGCTCTTCGCTGTCCCGACGATACGTCGGGACAGTCGAGGTTGATATACTGGGATGCCGGAACTTCGCGACGACAAACTGAATCGGCGCCTCTCCTCCCTCCGCAAAAAGGAGGCGGAAGACGTTGCAAGAATTATTGCGGACAAATTCAGCGTTCCCTACGTGAATCTCTTTTTATTTCCCATTGAGATCGATGCCATGGCGATTCTTTCGGAAGAGCGCGCGCGCTTCGGCGAGCTTGCGGTATTTCAGGCAATTGGCCGCAATCTGAAGATCGCGGTAAGAAATCCGGACAAGGAAGAAACGCGTGCTGTTCTCAAACGCCTGGAGGAGGATCGCTACGCGACGGAACTCTTTGTCGCGTCCCGCGAGGCACTGGAGCACGCCTGGGAGTTTTATCGGAGAGTGCCGCCGGAGGATGCGGTTGGAGCCGGAGCAGTCCGCGTTTCAAGCGAAAAAATAAACTCGATTAAAGAATCTCTGAATGATTTGACCGGCGTTCGCGGACGAATTGAGCACACGTTCTACGGAAGGACAACGGACGCTTTGGAAGTCATTATCGCCGGAGCGCTCGCAATCAACGCCTCTGATATCCACATCGAGCCCGAGCTCGAATCGGCTCGACTCCGCTATCGGATGGACGGGGTTTTGCAGGACGTGATCGCGCTCCCAAAAAAACTCTACGCGCTTTTGCTCTCCCGAATAAAACTCGTATCAGAGATGAAATTGAACATCCACGACCAGGCGCAAGACGGGCGATTCACCATACAAACGAGTGTTGAAATAGAGGTCCGCGCATCAGCGCTTCCTGGCCCGTACGGGGAAAATCTCGTGCTTCGTATTTTGAACCCGGAGTCGATCCGCATATCGTTTGAAGACATGGGCATGCAGCCCTGGATGATCAAAGATCTCGACCGCGAGCTTGCGCGCCCGAACGGCATGATCTTAACGACTGGCCCCACGGGATCCGGCAAAACAACGACCCTCTACGCATTTGTCCAAAAAATCTATACGCCGGAGATCAAGGTCATCACCATTGAGGATCCGATTGAATACCATATCAAGGGAATCGAACAAACGCAGGTGGCACCCACGGAGGGGTATGACTTTGCAAACGGCCTTCGCGCGATCGTGCGCCAAGACCCGGACGTTATTCTTGTGGGAGAAATCAGAGACCTGGAAACCGCGGAAACCGCAATGAATGCGGCGCTCACCGGGCATCTCGTTTTCTCAACGCTTCACACGAATAACGCCGCAGGAACCGTCCCGCGCCTCATCAATCTCGGGGTAAACCCCGCGATTATTGCGCCCGCCATAAACGTTTCCATGGCCCAGCGCCTGGTGCGCCGCCTCTGCAGCGATTGCAAGGTCGCGGCCCCCCTTTCGAGCGCGCTTGAAAAGAAGATTGCGGGTGATCTCCGCAATCTTCCGAAGGGAATCCCCATTCCTCTTAAGCAAGAATGGAACGTGCGCGCGCCCGCACACACCCCATGCGCAACATGCAATGCAACCGGCTACAAAGGGCGGATTGCGGTATTTGAAATCATCCTTGTTGATGAAAAAATTCAGGAGCTTATTTTAAAGTCGCCTTCCGAATACGAGATCAAGCGGTGTGCGCGTGAGCAGGGACAGATGACGATCCGGGAGGACGCAGTTCTTAAAATCATCGCCGGGATAACGGACTTTGCTGAAGTGGATCGGGTCGTCGGTGCAGAATAAAGTAATGCTCACCAATATACGTTTGAAACACACTCGGCCGCTCCAGCGGCGGCCTCACTAAGGGTCGAATGAAGTGTCGAGCAGAGCTCGAACCAAGCCACCTCATTCTCCCATTGTTTCAAACGCATATTGGATTCGCGTGAGCATGGACGTATTTAGAAAATTGTCGAGGAAATATATCAGCTCGCTCGAACAGAAACAATAAAAAATTGCCGCCCGAAGCCGTGGACAATTACTCCGGTGTAGGAACACGGAGGTTAGGATCTTTCCCAGGCACTGTCCAGCTCACTCGATATTTCGATATATCGATATATCGAGAGAACCAGACAGCCCTGGTGTAAAAATCCCCGTTAAGGCTCCTCGGAAGAATCGCCTTAATTGTCCACGACTTCGAACGGCAATGCAAAAATAAAAAAGGGGTTCCCCCCGTTCCTATACATTGCGTTCGTTGCCATTATATCACTAAATTTTAGATATGTCAACCGACCGGCTAGAAGCGGATAAACCGGAAAAAGAGGACTATGCGCTCGACCTCGCGCTCCGCCCAAAGGAGTGGTCGGACTACGTCGGACAGGGGCACGTGAAGCGAAACCTTCGCATCCTTATCGACGCCGCGCGCATGCGCGCGGAGCCTATGGAGCACGTCCTTCTCTCGGGCCCCGCGGGGCTCGGGAAGACGTCCTTGGCGCACTTGATTGCGCGCGAGATGAATACGAATATCCGCGTCACATCCGGCCCCGCGATCGAGCGCGTGGGAGATCTCGCCTCGATTCTCACGAACCTTATCCCGGGAGATATTCTTTTTATCGACGAAGTACACCGGCTGAACAAACTCGTTGAGGAGATTCTCTATCCCGCAATGGAATCGCGAACCCTCGACATTATAATCGGAAAAGGACCGTCTGCGCGGACAATCCAAATAGATCTCCCGCCGTTTACGCTCGTTGCCGCGACAACGCGCTCGGGCATGCTCTCGGGCCCTCTCCGATCCCGATTCGGCGCAAGCTATCGGCTCGATTTTTACAACGCGGACGATCTCGGAAAAATCGTCATGCGTTCGGCCGCCATTCTCCAGACGCCGATAGAACCGGCCGCGGTAGAACGCATTTCCATCTCCTCCCGATTCACTCCGCGCGTTGCAAACCGACTTTTAAAGCGCACGCGCGACTACGCCCAGGTGCATGGAGCAGGAACCGTAACAGACGACATTGCGCAGCAAACGCTCAACCTCCTAGAGATCGATGCGCTCGGTCTTGAGCCCATGGACCGCCGGATTCTCGACGCGATTATCACGACGTTTTCCGGAGGGCCCGTCGGCCTTCAGGCCCTTGCCGCAACAACGTCAGAGGAGGAAGATACGATTGTCGAGGTCTACGAGCCATACCTGATGCAACTCGGATTTCTTGAGCGCACGCCCCGCGGCCGGGTTGCCACCGAGCGCGCCTACGAACACCTCGGCCGCGCATACACTGCGCAAAGTACTCTTATCTCCTAGAACAATTCACACAATGGTTTTTCCTGTTTTTCTCGTCATTTTCATCGTGTTTTGGACCGGCTACCTCCTTTTTGGGGTTTCAATGGTATACCACATTAAGGAGTATTCGCTTCCCGCGCACCCGGTCCCGAGAATTTTTACGACAGCATTCGCCGCGCTCTCGATTGTCTTGTTTCTTTTGTCCGGATTTTTTCTTATGGGAATATACCGAATACAATAAATGCTCCCGCTTTTCGAAAACGAAAAAGTTCTTCTCATCGTCAGAAAACACTGGTTCGTCATGGCTCGGACCGCTATTCTCTTTTTTGTGCTCCTATTCGCTCCGGTCATCGGATCATTCCTTTTCCCCTACGTGAAGACAGCCATTCCAGAGGACCTTTTGTATGCGGGCACTAATTTTTTTGTTTCGCTCTATTTTGCCGCTATCTCGGCGTTTCTTTTCTTCGAGTGGATGGACTATTACCTTGACACATGGATCATCACCTCGCGGCGCATCATCGACATCGAACAGCAAGGGCTTTTTAGCCGGCACGTTGCTGAAATTCCCCTTTCACGCGTACAGGATATAACCATAGAGGTAAACGGCATCCTTGAAACCCTCCTCCGGTTCGGCACGATCCGCATTCAGACCGCGGGAGAGCGCGATTTTTTCATCCACGACGTTCCCCACCTCCAGGAACTAAAAAACACCATATTGTCGCAAGTAGAAACGCGCCAGACAGAAGGCCCGAAGGAGGGGCCCGCGGCGCGCGAGTATCCTTCGCCCTGAACAAGTATGTCGGGACACTCAAAGTGGTCGCAAATCAAACATAAAAAATCGATAACCGACCAGAAAAAGGGCGCCCTGTTTTCGAAAATCGCGCGCGAGCTCACGTCGGCCGCGCGCGCAGGCGGCCCGGACCCCGCCGCAAATGCACACCTCCGTGCGGCTGTTCTCCACGCGCGATCATTTGGATTGCCGAAAGACAACATCGCGCGCGCGATTCGGCGCGCGGCGGGCGGGGCGGGCGCCGACTCCGCGAGCGACTTT
>Ga0209518_1001867_pt1 | contig 21139 bp, 27 predicted proteins | sample RifGroB1_FD_183993 | JGI IMG/M metagenome (GOLD analysis project Ga0209518, IMG submission 183993) | Groundwater microbial communities from Rifle, Colorado, USA - Groundwater B1 (SPAdes) (version 2) | ecosystem: Environmental > Aquatic > Deep subsurface > Groundwater | place: Rifle, Colorado...
TCTTTATTTTCTTCAACTCTAAAAAATGTTAATTCTTCATTAGTTGGTACAAAATTAAGTACTGGATAATAATTTTTTAAATAATTTGGCTCATTCTTTAGGTGAAATGTTCCATCTTTGTCTTTTTTTAGTACTACTCTAAAAGGATTTATCTGTGACAAAAATCTTTTTGCTATATTCCTTGAAGCATTTATATCAGCCTGCACAATGTGGAGTTTGCCATCTTTTATTGATGCAAATAATTCGCCTCCTCTCAAAGGTAGAATATCATTTATTTTTATAGATTTATTTTTTACATTCTCTTTATCTATTTCTATCAAATCTGTAACAGTGCTTTTATTTTGCAAAAAAAATGCTTATAGTTTGCAAAATAAAACTTTAGAAAAAGCGTTTAATTTGCAAACTAATTAGCGCAAAATCATAAACTAATCAACAAAAAAAATCAACCATCAATAGCGCCTGCAAAAGACCCACTTTTCAATAGTGTGTATAAAAATGTAAGAAGTATATCATGAATAGAATTCAAGACAACATTATTTTCTGCTTCAGAAATTTGGTAATTTAACTTGTCGATTTTTATATTCTTTTCACCTTTTATATTACTATATAAAATCTCTACTGTCTCAAAAATACTTGTAATTTCATTTTCTTCTAAAGAAAAGGAAATATTTTTGGTATCTAAAGATTCTCCTTTATCTCTTATCTCTTTGTCTTTATATCCAGAGATAGTTAGAAAAATATTTTTATTATCTGTATTTTTAACAAGATGAAATTTTTCTATAACCCAATAACCAGCATTATAACCTTTATTGGTCATTTTTTCTAAAATTAAAGCCATATTAACCCCTTTTTTTTAAAAACTTTTAGCACAAATATATAGATACGCTGAAAAAAAAGCCCCTGTCGATTCACCATGAGATAATATTGTTATAGCAGAATTACCAGAAGAATAATCAGAAAAATTACGTGTTTGTTGAACAGAAACGCCTGTCTTACTTCCTTCCTTATTTCCTATAATTCCTGCATTGTAAGTAACTCCATTAAGAACTTGAGAGCCAACAACTCTCGTAGTTAAACCTTGCGTATGCGGTAATCGAAACTGTGTGTAATCAATATTATTTCCATACGTAAATTTAATTCTATCATACAATTCAGGGTAATCATTTATTGGAAGATATCTACCATCACAAAGCAAAAATTTTCCTTCAGGCAATAAACAAGCTGAATATTTTAATTCCCCAACGAAACAAGTTAGATTTAACAAATCTTTCGAATATTTTTGAGTTGCCAAAACATCCCAAATGTTCCAAGTCATTATATTATCTTTTGAAAGTGCACCAGTCCTAATAAAAGTATTGCCAGCACTGTCTTTGACTTCTTGGCGAAAATACTTTGTGCCATCACTCGTGATCCAACCGAAATGCAAAAATTTTCCGTACCACCAAAACGGGAATTGTGTACTAAAAGTAGTTGTTGCATTATACTTTGCGTTTGGATGTACCCAAAACGAAAAAAATCCTGCTTCTGTTACTGTATCAGGATTCCACACAATTAAAAGATTTTCAGCACCAATTGTTCCTAAATTAATACCAGAGAAAACGTTTTGTAAAATATTTTGGCGACTAGTTTCAATAGATGTTGCCATTTCAGTGTTTGATGGAGCATTTAAATTTGATAATGCTGTAGTTGGATTATCAAATGTATTATTACATTTTCTGCTATCTGATAATCTACTATCATTACCTCGACAGACATCATCTACACCTGTACCAAAATTTCTATTGAAAGCAGTGTTTGGGGTGATTTTATCTTGCTTTGTTGTTATGACATTTAATATTTCTGCTTTTAGGGTATTTATTGCATTTTGTACATATGTTGTTGTTGTGTAGCTATTCCAACCATAACCAAAATCGCCATCAAGTGCATTATTTGAAAAAACACCAGAATAATTACTTTGTCTTGTAAAGATTGAACCATCGTCAAAAATTATCAGTTGTACGAAAAAATCATTATTATCTCGTTTACTATTATAAAAAACAAAAATGAAAAAATTATAAAATTTTGGTGTATGAGAAATACTTCTATTATCACTGAATCCATTATATTTACCAGGTGTTTTTAAATTGTTCAAATCATAATTTTTCACTAAATATACACCTGTTTGAGCATATTCTTTTGTTAAAATTGCTTCGTTATTTATTAATATTGCAATCTCATCATCTGTCAATGTCTCAGTTTTCAAATAATATAAAGAGTTGTGATTATGAGTGTTTAGTTGATTCTGAATATTAGAAATTTGACTTAGAACATTATTCGCAAAATTTGCGTCATTGTTTAATGCTTTTGCTAATTCTTGCAAAGTATCTAAATTCGCCGTAGCACCATTTAAAAGTGCGTCAATTTTAGTATTTGTATAGTTTTTGGAATCTAATAGAGTTGTCGCAAGTTTATTATCTGTTTCAACTCTTGAATAAACTTCATTTTTTGCATAATAATTCGCTAATGTCTCTAAAAAATAATTTTCTAACTGAGTTTTCAAACTGCTTGTTTTTGTGTTTAGGTCTTCGGAATCGATGATTTTCACAAAATTAACCCAATTATAATCCTCTAATAGATAATTATTTGCTTCTTTATAAACTTTTGAGTGTACTTTTCTTATGTACATTTTCCCACTATTTGAAAAAAAGACTTGAGTAATATGTGAACCATCGTTCAAATCTTGACGAAATACCATTAAAAAATAGGAAAATGCTTCGGGTGCATTCATTGATAAATACTCAGTATCCTTATAATAACCAAAATTATTTCCTTGTTTTATCACATTGTTTAATGGATAATTAATTTTGATGTTTTCACCACTGATAAATATATTTAAATCAACTATTTTTTTTACTCTTTCATAAAAAAGAGTAAATTGTCCAGAAGATTCTAATAAAATATCTGCTATTAATAATGAATCATTTGGTATTATAGGTCTAGCAGGTTTTTCTCCTTCGAGACTTTGAATTATAGCTAATTCAAAAGAATCAATTTTTTTTATACTAACTAAATTTCTTTTCAAGTCCAATGATTTTGAGTTTGGATCATCAATTTTTAAATGTCTCAAAACTAAAGAAATCCATTTTTTATTGTTATTTAAAGGAAGAGCATTATCATCAATGTTGTAGATTTGATTGTTACTATAATAAATATATTTGCCATCGTTCGTGTAACCAAGTCCAGCACCGACAACAACACTTCTTCCTTGAGAAAAAGCCTCAAAACCTCGAATTATGCCTAAATTTTTTAACGATTCACGACTAAAATTAATTTCTTGTTCAACTTTATTAAATAAATCATTAAAAAAAGTATTTGTCATTAGAAATCCTGTAAAAATATTCGGTGTAACCATATCATTCTCCTATGATCGAAAAAATTATATCAGGGTCAAGGAAGTTATCTAAAAAATCGTATATCTGCTGATATTCTTCTATTGTTAAATTTTTAATGTACAAATAAATACTTGCTACATCACCAAAAATCGAATCAATCCCAATTTGATTAAAATCTATTCGCCAAATTTGGCGTGGGAATTCGATATATCTATATCTATCTTTAAAAAAAATATCAAGAAAAACATCAAGCGATTTTTTTTCTCCTATCCTTTCAAGATAAAAGAAAGGCATAGATACTCTATCTCGAATAGATTTCTCTGTATCTATGTTGTATTGAGGTATGAAAAAAGAAACCCTATGTTTTTCCAAAGATTCTTTATCAGATAAAAAAGGAAAAAAATTAAAAATTGTTTGAATACAATCATTTTTAAATATTTCAAATACTCTGGCAATAAATTTGAAAAGCTTTAAATGATTAGGTTTTTTAAATCTATCAGGTTTAATCACTGATTCAATATAATCAAACATTATATACCCACCTTTGTTATCGTTGGCTTTATGAAACAAGTCGAATAATCTGAAATTTCAATATCATTTGATGGCGATATAACTAATGATTGAAAGGAAAAAGAAGAATAAAGAGCATGATAAATCTTTGCTATCACAAATTTTTCACCAATCAAGAATGAATTATTCATCGCATCAATTTTATTTTGAATTTCTGCTGATGTACAATCTCCAATAAAAGATATGGTTATTAAAACATCTTTTTTTGATGCAACCCAAACTAACAAGTCTCTACAAATTGCACCCCTATCTATAATTGTATTCTTGACATTATTAACAATAAAATTAGTGTTTTCACCAACAACCGTAGAAATGACAACGTCTGTTGTACCAGCCCCTCTTGGTGTGCGTATTACTTTGACATCTTGAACGCCTAAAACACTTTTGGCTATATAAATATATTTTGATTTTGGAAATTGTTCAGAAAAAGAATTCCATTTTGCTTTGATTTTTTGACGCAGAGATTCATCTTTTTCATCATCTAATCCAGCAATCGCTATGTAGTTATTTTGAGGAATAATTATTTTATCTAAGCCATCAACAACTTTAGTTGAGCGTATAGTTAGATTTGATGAGGTAAGATTGTATTTTATTCCTTCAAATTCAGATTCGCAAGGAATTTGAAAGTTGATTTGATTTTCTTCAAATGATATATCTGAAAGAACTTTAAATCTCAATACAGTGCCCTCAACGACAAACCATGTTCCAGCAGAAATTTTACCAGAAGCATAACTACTTCCTAAAAAAATGATTTGCGTTTTTCTTCCAGAAGATCTTGTCACTCCAATAAGCATTCCCCATAGATCTAAAAAATTTCCTGAAGCTGTTGAATAATTTGTTTGTACCAACAATTCGATAAGTCCAGAATATAAAAAGTTTATTATTTTCACGATGGTATTGATAAAACCTAACATTGTGCCATTTTCATTAAAATTTGTTATTCCAGTTTCTTCTTTTGCTATATTTGAAATTTCATCTTTTCTTTCTTCATCAGTTTTATAGAGCCAACTCATACATTTCCTCCTATAACTTCCTCGTTTGTGAATACTAAATTTTGAGTAGTATCATAGTTAAGACATTGAAATTCAATTTTGTATTCAATAGTCTTAGAATAAATCTCAACTTTCACATTAACAGAGTCAAAGTCAATTCTTGGTTCTTTGAAAGCAGTATCTTTCATTATAGATTTGATTTCATCAATTGTAATATCTTCATTATTAATACAAGGAAAAAGTGCTTTTGCAAGAGCTACTTTCAAATCTTGAGCTACGCATTCACCAGCAAAAACATGCTCTAGATTTCCATCAGGAGTTATTACAATATCGTAATTATCATTAAGTTTAATATCTATGCCTAAAAAATCACTCATTATTTTACCTTCCCATATTTGGATAAAGAAGTTGCTACTGGGTTTTGACAACTTGCCAAAGATGTACTTGGTGTTGTAGTGCCTACCCCAGACGGCATCCCAGTGTAGTCATGTGTATGGGTTTTAAATTGAGTCAAAAGAGTTTCAAATTTCTTTTCAAAAGTATCTCCTAAAATTAAAAAGTCAGTAGCTTCATCTCCCCCAATAGCAAAACTAGAAGAAGATAGAGTCAAATTGCTGTTTTCTCCATTCAACAAATAAATTTTACCTTCTTTAAAAATAAATTTTAAACTTTTACCATCTGTAATTAAAAAACTTTGTTTCTCAAAATTAGCGCAGTTGTATTTATCTGCATAAATAGATTGAATATATGGATATGCTTTATTAGCTCTTATAAAACCAACAACAACTAATACACCAATTTGTGGCAAACAATATATACCTTCACCTGAGTTGCCAGCCCAAATCATGTTTAATGGAACTTCAGAAATAATGTCTTGCGTTTCTTCAAAACTACCTGGAGTTATAATTTTTACATCACAACAATATTTACCTCTACCCTTACCCTCGTACACTTTGATTACTTTTGCTATTTCTGGAAATTGACGATGAGGTAAAAGCGAATTAATTAGATTTTCAATCATTTGTTTCATAATAAATTTTAGACCTTCCTTTACCATCAATAAACTCAAAAAAAGTTTGAATAGAAGTATAATTTTTAAAATTAATTAATATTGAATTATTTGCCCTTATGTTTGTTGGTAAGCATTCAATAATACCCACAGAATCATTAGTTATATTTTTTTTTGTTAAAAAACTGATTGTTTTTGTTTTTAATATATACTTCTCTTTTTCAACAAAATGAAATACGCCTTTTTTATCAAAAAAACTTAAAATCTCTTGATTTGTATAATCTTTAATGATCTGCTTTAATCTTTGTATAATCAACAGAGCATTTTCTTTGTATATAGGAAATCTATCTATTTCACAATCTATGAAATTAATATTGAAATTATTTATATTCATTTTTTGTAAAATCTCTACAAGGATATTTTGAGCAGTTTCTCTTCTGTATGATTGTATGATTTTTTGATAGTGTAAATCTTTAGAGCCTTCTTTCAAAAAAAGAATAGACTTATCTTTGAAATTATGACAAGCATCTATAAAGCCATTGAAAATATCTTCTGTTTCATCTGTTTTGAACGAGATTTTAACAGTTTGATATTGTACTGGAACTATTTTATCAAAAATAGTTACTTTTGCAAAAGCGAAATGCGGACTTTGTGTATCCTGTAAATAAAAATCAGTGATATTTATTTTTTTACCATTTACGATTAAAGTAACAGTATAATTAAAAACATTTTCCATTGCATTCTCCTTAGCGATTGCCATATCCGGGTATTTGTAATTTCAATTGAAGTTCTTTTATAGATGCATCATCATAATTTCCAAAACCTCTGATTTTAAGTTTAGTGTTGTTATCTTGAGTTTGTTTTGAATATTCAATTACTGGTTTCTGCTCAATCTGAGTTTGAACTTTGTTTATTGTTGGATTGTGTTCAATGAAATTCAAAGTTATTTTAAACTCATTTACAGACTCTTTTGAACTCATAGATTTTATAAGGACATTTTCTACACCTCTAGAGTTTATGTGTTTATTAGTTATTTTATAAATCTTAACTGATTCACCTTGAAGTTTTTTAAATATCCCATTTAATTTTTCAAGTTTGTCGTATTTTGAGTTAATTATTTTACCGTTCTCATCTTTGTCATTCAAAAAAATAATTTCAACTGTAAAACCAGAATCACTGAAACCTTTAATTAATTTTTTTGAACCTGATTCACCTGCTGTGGTAGCATCATCAAATTCGACTTCACAATCACCGTCAATCGACAGAATTACACCTGGTAATTCAATTCCATCAAGTTTAATTACATCATTTTTCAATTCAATGGGTTTGTTTTTGATACCAGATTGATCTATTTGTCGCTTAATATTTAAGTTTTGTTGTTTTGCATATAAAATCAATTCCTTTTGTGTCATAATTGGACACCTGAAAGTCCAGCAATAATCTTGAGAAAATCAACAGCCTTTTCTAATTCTTCTATTTTTTCAACAAAATTTTTTACATCAAGATTAATTATTATATTTTTAGTTTCTTGCGAATTTGAATTTGTGTTTTGGATTACAGAATTTATTATTTTTGATAGAACATTATTAGGAAATTTATTCGTCTCAAAATCAAAATTTTTGCTTATTTTTTCCTCAAAATTAAGTGGGGGAGTTTGTAAGTTTGATTTTAAATCAAATTGCTTTAAAGGATTATTTAGAGATGATTGATTAACAAAACTATCTTTGAAATTCTTATTAATTGAAGTCTTTAAAGATTTATCCGTTTCAACGCCAAAAGCGAGTGTTTTTATTATGTTTTTTCCGTGTTTTGTTAAAGTAGAAAAAGGTCCTTCTTTTGCATCTGAATTATTCAATAAAGGTTTTACTGTAGTCAAATTTTTATTAACTGAATCTTTTAGTGTTTTTTTATCTGACTGAACACCATTACTTAGGGTGACGGGTATCTTTTTCCCTGCATTAAATATATTTTTATCAATCCAATTTGACACAGAATCAATAATTTTTGCAAAAGGAGTATTTTTCCAAGCATCTCCTATATTCCCAATAGTATCTTTCCAAAAATTTTTAAAAATACCACTAACCCAGCCCTTAAATTTTTTAAAACCCTCTTTGATTTTGTCGAGATTTGCTATAATCAATGCTGGTATTCTTACAAAAGTTAAAAATGGAAAAACAATCGCCGAACCTATAATTACAGACGACCTCACAAGACTATTGTTTTTAAACAAATCAATAAATTCAAGTGCTTTGTTTTTTACAACGCCAAAAACTCCTGTTACTTCTTTCCAGTATGTAGCTATTAACAATGGGATTCCAACAGGCCACATAGCAATAGCAGCGTATGCTTTAGCCGCATGAATCCAATTCGTGTATGGATTGTGTTGATTGTCTTGTCGTAAAAATTTCTGTACAGTTTCCCAATTTTTGATAACTTCATAGAGAGCAAACCCCCACGCCGCTATTCCGATGACAATCAAACCAACATAGCCAGCTGCTGCTATTGAAGAAATACCAAAAAATTTTGAAGCATCGGCAGCTTTTGACATATTGCTAACAAATCCAGGTATAGATGAAGATGCACCTCCAAGACCTTTCCCAAATTTTCCTAATCCTTCGATTGCTATCGATATGGGCGTAGTCATCATTTTGAACGAACTTGTAAAAAGTTTCATCATTGGTTTAGTTTTGCCTGTAACGGCAGCAATAGTTAACATACTACTTGTGAAATCAAGCACTTTCCCAGAGGTTGACATTAGTCCACTACCTACATTCGCAAAGGAATACCCAAAAACAGCCATTCCTTGCCCTAAAGGATTTTGTAACATAGTTTCTTGAATATTAAGCCATGTTGATTTGATAGAAATTCCAGCATTATCTGTAGCATTTGCTAATTCCCAAACTTTTCTTTTGAGAGAATCTTCTCTATTTTGGAGAATCTGAAGTTTGTTTGATGTTGTATCTGTGATTGTATTATACATCTCTTGAGTTGTACCTGCGTTTTTTGACGCCCCAAGAATATCATTATACCCTTTAATTAAAGCAGGATAAGTATTGATAAGATTTGAAGCACCTTTTATTCCTTCATCACCAAAGTTTTTTTGTAACAAAGAAGCAGTACTTTGTGTACCCAAAGTAGATTGTAGAGAATCATATTTTGTTTTAAGATTTCCAATAGTTTGAATTAAATCCATTTCACCGGTTTGGTTATATACAATATTGAAACCTATATTTTTTGAAGCTTTATCTAATCTTGTCACAAAAGCATTGAATGAAGTACCAGCCATGCTCCCACTTAAACCGGTTGTGTTCATTTGACCTATTACAGAATTTAATTGCTCAAAACTAATTTTGAAAGCATTTGCCGTAGGTATAGAATATTTTAAACCCTGATTCAACTGATCAAGATTTTCAATTTTGAAAAGTCCTTGAGTTTTTGCAATGACATCGCTCAATCGAGTCATTTCTTCTTGAGCATTTATTACATTTCCTTGTGAATCAAAAATCTTTTTACCCATGTTGTTGTAGCTATCGGCTAGAAGATTTGTAGAATCACCTACTGTACCTTGCGTAGCTTTTGCAAGTAAAAGAGCTTGTTTTGTTCCAAAAATTGATTCTTGAACATTAAGCCCTGCACCAACCATCACGTAAGAATTTTTTGTGAAATCAGTAGCTAAATCAGAATGTGTTTTTGTCCAAGCCTCAGCTTCGTTTTGTATTATAGACATACTTTTTGAAACATTCCCACCCAAAGCGTTTGATTCATTAACAACAGAGTTGACTATTTTGAGTGAATCTTCCATGGCTATGCCAAGTTCACGAGGCTTTTGAGCAAAAGCAGAAAAAGACTCTTGTGTTTGACGAAAATTCATTGACATCATAGAGAGTTGAGAAGCGGTTTTTGTTAGAGGGGTTTCTCTTGATAAATCATTTAGAGAGTTTTTCAAGCCAATAAAATTACGGGTAGCTTTGTTAAAACCAACAGAAAACTGGTCCTTAAATAATAAACTTATTGAAGTAGCAAAGTTACCCATTTTTTTTATTGTCCCCCAAAAACTTTTGAAATTGCAGAAGCAAAATCTCCAATCGTCAAATCACGACAGAATTCTGCTTCTTTAAACTTTTTATTAATTTCTTCAAATGAAAGGTTATGGCATTCCTCACCTAGATATTTTTTAATAAAAAGTTTTGCTTTTTTTAAATCCGTTAAATGACTACCGGCTCTGCTACTATCGCATTCAGTCCCAAAAAAGGTGTTAACACCCCTTGGAAAATATCATAAACACCTGTATAATCGCCTATCTCTTTTAGGCACGCAGTTGGATGTGGTACAATACATAAATCTATAAAAAGATTTTGAAAAACTTTATTTTTACCAGTGTGTAAGTTAGAAGCTACTTGATCCGCATCATCTACCGTTGGTCTTCTAAATGCAAACAAAATAGAATGTTTATTCTTTTTTTCATCTTTCCACTCAATTTTTGTTAAAAATAGTTCTTTATGAACTTTTTTTGCTTCTGCTATTTCATTAGCGTGTTTGGCTAAGAAATCTGTTTTTTCTTTGTCTGTAATTATTACTTCATTCATTTTTTTACCTCGTTTAGTTTATATTAAATTAACCTGGTACATACGCAGGTACACCATTCCAATAAATGGGTCCAATGATATTACACTCTATCTCTTGTGCTATCCAAGTTTCCTTTTCTGTGACTTTTCGCCCTAACTTTTTAATCGAAACTGTAAAAGAGTCTACTGATGTAAGTTTTTGATTATTGATATATGTGGTAACCAAAGGAAACGCTGGTAATCCGTAAATGCCCCCACTTGCTGATGAAAGTGCATTCAACCTATTAAAATCAGTCAAACCAATTGTAAATTTGCAATCAGCTTTGTATTCTCCTTCATTTTCTCCAATAGGGATGCCATTCATATTATTTATTACAGTTTTATCCATAGAGTCACCGTATTCAATAGATTTCAATTCAACTTGATAGCCAGTTAGGATTGAAACTTTTACATTTTTTGACGAATAGGTTATTCCATTGACAACCAAAGATGTTCCTGTCATCATTCACCTCCTATATTTGGATTTGCAAATTTTATTGTTCCTTTAAGTCTGCTCGTATAACCTTTTGGTATAATTTCAATAAAATATTCTAAAGTCTTAGTCTTAAGAAGGTCTTGCCCTTCAGGAACTATAAAATTTCCCCAAGAAATTTCTTTTTCTATTTTTTGCATATCGTCGATTGCATTCTGTCCTACCTTTTTTATATATTCTATACCGGAGATGGATCCATCGCGATCGATATCATGTTCTTGGTTTAAATACACAAAAAGAGCTTTAGCTACAATAAAACAAGCTCTATTCATTACATCAACATACATCACTTCGGAAAAATCAGAAGTGTTTGAATTAAGCATTCTACCAGAAGTGAAATAGATTCCTGTTTCTTCATTATAAGTTCTAGTAGTCACATATCCAGCCTCATCAAGTACTGTCAAATGTCCTATTGAAAAAGAGTCTTCTTTATATTTTTTAAATCCAGAAATTCCTGAAATGGCTTTGTTTCTTGTTTTACCTGGAGACTCACTTCTTTTGTGAATTGCTATCCAAGCACAATATTTACCAATAGCACTTCTTTCATCAGTGTAACCCAAAACAATATCATCAATTTTATTCATTGATAAAACAACTTGTACTCTATCAAGATGAGTTATACCTCTCTCATCTTCATTGTTAGACATTTTATTGACAAATTGGTCTAATGCTTCATCTTTTGATGGTTCTCTACCCATAGTGACCGCAAAAGTATATCTATTTCTACTAGTTTCCATTTCGAGTCTTGAGTTTATAACGCTCCACAAAACTTTATCAGTAATGATAGGAATAGCAATAAATCTAAAATCTCTATTTAGAGATAAAATTTTTTCTAAAGCATCTAAAAGTTCACCGTTTGTAACTTTTGGTGCTGTTGTAGAGAAACTAAAGAAGTCGTTTATAGCAAAAGACACCTGCCCAGTTATAGGGTTACCTTCATTGAAATTGATTGTTAAACCTGTGTCACCACAGACAAAAACACCATTCAAAGGCACAGTTGAGCGTTCTAAAGGTTTATTATCAACAAATACATCAAAAGTAGATTCATTCAAACCGCCATTAGAAGCGATTTTGATATTTATATCAAATTGATTTCTTGGTTTTCCAGAAACGCTGATACTTCCAGCACCTATATTTGTTGAAGATTTTTCAACAGACGAAACTTCACCATCAACAGTACCTTCAAGAGAAATCGCATACACAATTGGCGTAATTTTAAAACTAAAGGCATCTGCTAAGAAATCTCTTAGAGGTCCACCACCGATTTTATTGTTTATGTCTTTAATACTTGTTATAAACATAACATCTTTACTTACTTTATCGCCAACGCCAATTGCACAAAAAACGCTCAATTGATTTGATGGTGATACACCAAGTCCGCCATCTTGAATTGTAATATCATGAGTAGCTAACATTTTTTACCTCTAACTTTAAATATAATCATTCATGAAAACATTATATGCTTTCAAAAATTCTTCTTGTGTTACTTGTTTGCCTTTGCACCAATTATTTTGTAACATAATGCCTTTCGAAATATGTTCTGGCACATTATTTTCTATTGCATGTTCTTCTATATCTTTATAGTTTTCCATACCCACCTCCACTAAAAATTGAATTACTTACTATATTTTTTACACCACCAATATGTGGACTTTCTATCACTTCTCCTGCGACATCAAGAATAAATGTTACAAAAACAAATGACACAAAATAATCTCCAATATTACTGATCCAATCAGTATTTCCAAAGCGTTCGCAATAGATTTTACCTTGCATGTTATTTGCTACAAAATCTCTTTGAAGATTACCCACGACTTTTAGAACTATTTCTTCGCATTCAATCTCTGTTCTGCAATGAACTCTAACTTCAATTGGCATTTTTGCAGCACCACGAATATTGACAATGTATCTTTTGTTATATCCGAATGTTCCTAAAATCTCTGTCGCTTTATTCTGTTGGTCTTGATTCCAACTATTTTTTAAATAAAACGCTTCAGATTCATCTAAACTAAAACAACTTTCTAAAAAATATTTTTCTGATTCTTCTAAAGTTTCCAACATTTTTTGAAACTCATAATAAGAAATTTCATTTGGTATTACCTTACTATAAGTAACTCCTTCTTTTGCGTATCGCTCATCAAAATCCCCGTCAGCAGAAAGAAAAGAAACAAAAGGAAATGCTTCATCACTTCTATATTTATCTTCCTCTACTTTATTTCTAGCAATACGAACAATATCAGTATATTTATCCACTACTTTTTCTAAAATAGTTTTTGCTATGGATGCAATCATCTTCTAAACATCCTTTTTATGACACTATCATTCATTACATCTTTACCAAAACTCTCAGGAACACCAAGAAACGCCCTTCGAACAACAGGTATACAGCCTATTTCTACTTCTATTTTACCTTCTTGATGTTGCTTGGCATATGTCATTGCTGAACCAATGATGACATTCCCGCCTGAAATATCTAAAGAAACATTATAAGATACGCTTTTACGCATTGTACTCGTATCAATGAGAGTTGTGTTTCCTTTATTTCTCCAAATAGAAGCCATCGATTCTGGCCATGTTTCATTCGTTGCAGGATCAACTTTATCGCGAAAAGATCTCTCTGTATGAACAAGTGCTTCTTCTCCCATAAACGACAACAAATATTCTTTGTCATATTCTGTGAAAGCTATCAATTGAGCAACTATATCTGGATATTCTGGTCCTAGTACAACAGTCACAGACATTATGGAATCCTGTCGTATGCCATTTTATCAAAAATCTTCGGTGTTGTTTTAATCACTATTTCACCATCCGTCTCATAAGGCAATTTATACTTACCTTCAGCAATAAGTTTTAGTGTCGTCTTTATTTCTTTGCAGTAATCTATAAATTGCTTATCAGCTTCACTTTCATTTTTTACACCAGAATTTATTAAAATTCTATAAAGAGTAAGGTTTATAGCCCAATCACTTACAACAGAATAATTTTTTGAATCAGACTCAATAGGCGTTTCGTATCCACCAGTTGATAATGCAACATCAATGTCATTTACTGCACCTTGTATATGCTTTTCTAAAGACTTTTTGCCAGAGACTTCAATAAAAAGTTCAACCAAAGATATTTTATCTGTATCAGAATTTTTATTGTTTAATTTGTATTTATTTACATCTAATATATAAAACTTGTTAAACAATGTTTTTTTAGTATCATCAATTTTAGCAATAAAATTATTTCTATCCTCAATTGACATTACATCTGGAACATCAACACGCAAATTTTTTGCAATTTTAACTGGGTCTGATGATATTTCTAGAATATCTTTAGCAGTACAATACATTTTCTTACCTTAATATATTTCCTTCTATTTCTTATGAAAAATTTTATAAAAAAATCCTTTTTTTTGGGGTTGTTTCTCGTCCACTAAACTTTGTTTTTCATAAAGAACTATCGCTTCATCAATTTTTCGCTTTGCTAAGTCAGTGAGTCTTGACTTGCTATTTTTTTTTGTCATTAAACTAACTCCGAATAGGATTTTAGCTAATTTTCTCCATAAGTTATCCATCCAAAACTCCTGCCCTGTTTCTTTCTATAAAACACCTTTAGGTAATCCCTCATTTGTTTTTTTTAAACCTTTTTTAATTTCCTCTTTGTCAGAGTCATCTTTTGGAGGTTCTTTAGAATCCTCTTTGTCAGAGTCATCTTTTGGAGGAACTTTAGAATCCTCTTTGTCAGAGTCATCTTTTGGAGGAACTTTAGAGTCCTCTTTGTCAGAGTCATCTTTTGGAGGAACTTTAGAGTCCTCTTTGTCAGAGTCATCTTTTGGAGGAACTTTAGAGTCCTCTTTGTCAGAATCATCTTTTATAATTTCAATTAATTTAGCACCTCCACTTTCAATTAATGAAAGTGCTTTTTTTTCTTCTATAATAAGCTCAGTTCCTTTTGAGATAGTTCCTTTTTCATTTTTAACAAAGCCTATTATTTTTATTTTATACATTAATTTACCCCCTCCAAAACTTTAGCAGTAACAACTGCACCTGGTTGATGAGGCACAGTGATCTGACTTGATTTAGCGACTAAATATTCTATATCGCCTGGGTCGTCTGGAATATAAGTTTTTGAGAAAAATTCACTTGAAATCACTTGATTTATAGATTTATCAAAAATTGGACCTCCGTAACGTCTAAATTTAGCCTTTGTAGCTATAAGTGATACGGAATTAGGTTCAATCATGTGCTTAGTCACCCCACCATCAGAGAAAGTTTCAATATACTCATAAAGTTTTATTCCACCTGGAAGCGTACCAAGATAACGAGCGCCTTCGATATAGTTTTTTGTTAAATCTAAAGCACCAACAGCAATATTTCTTGAATCAAGTAGTTTTACAACATCTGTATTTTCCAAAATGCTATTTCCAACATTTGAACCAACGACCAGAACATCTGGATTGTAACCACAAGAGGTAAGAATCAATTTTGACCATTCGTTTAAGTTTTTAAATATCTTAGCTCCAGAGGAATCCCAGCAAATTGAACCTGTGTAAATTTGCTTATGCTCTTCAGGCATTCTGAAGTCAATTTCAATGGTCATTTTTTTATCTTTATATACTATTTTTCCATTTAATGTCTGAGCTGCCATCCATTCAATTCTACGTATGATACGATTTTTCATATCTAATTGTTCTTCACCTACATAAAGGTCTCTCGCATTAGAGATTATATTTGAAGAAGTATTGTTTTGAGATTGGCCAGGGACAACCATCTCATCAGTTTCAAAATCCAATTCTTTTTTCAACGCCATCATCGGTAATTTGATGAATTGTGCTTCTCTTTTGTTTTTTGCGACCATTGGAGATGAATCACCAACGGAAACGAATGGAGCCATTGTTTGACCACCATAAACAACATCTACTTTTATTCTTCTTGATGCTTTTTTAACATACCCGGAATACATAAGATAAGTTAAAAAAGTTGCTGGTGTAAAAATACTGTTTATTGATTCAGTTAAATCCCACCAATTGAATGTCAAATCATTAGGTGTTATGCCAAAATTTTTTTTACCACTCACTCTAAAACCTCCTTGAGAAAAATTCCTTTGCTTCTGAGAGATTGAATCGCATTCTCATCAATATCTACAATCATTGCTTTATTTAATTCTGCATGAAAGAAAGCAATAGAATTTTCTTCCCTTGATGTAGCATCAACATCATATTTCAAAATACAATCTGGCTCTTGATTACCGTCAATGGCATCGATATTATATTTTGTATATTTCCCCTTGTTTGCTCCAGTAGTTATTTTTCCGAGTATTGTCAATGCGGGTAGTTTAACGCCTTGAACAATCGTCACGCCATCAGTGATAATTGGATGATCACCAGCGATAATATTTTTTCCTTCTTTTTCTAAACTCTCAAAATATTCCATTCTATATTCCTTTTTGCTTACTGAATTGATTTATTGCATCTGCAATTCTTTGGCCTGCACCAAGTTCTTTATTCGAAGTATCTCCACTATTTTGACCAAAAACAGTAACCCCTACAACTGGTGGTAAAGAACTAAAATTATTAAAAATTTGTTCTTTAACTTCATCTGAAGTTTTTTCATCTTTCATTATTACAGAAAATTGAGTTGCTACATGAGCTGTTATTTTACCTTCCGTTACTAAAGTATTTAATTCTTTTGAAAAATCTCTTTTGTTTTGTACCGTATTTTGAGATTCAAAATACCTGAGTAATTTATCAACTCCACTTGAAACATCAGAGAAATTTTTAGTTAAACCATTCATTTGAGTTTCCATATTGGCAAATTTTGCCTGTAAGGCTTCAAAATCTTTTTTTTCTTGTTCTGTCATTGGTTCTTTACCCCCCTCATTATCTCTACTAAAAATAGACTTATCTAATTCAAACTGAAATAAGTAGTTAAAATTTGCTGATGTTTGCCCAAAAAGTTGGGGTAATAATGCAAAAGGATTTTGTGGTGCAGATCTACCCAAAAGAGCTAAACCAGCAATATCTATTTTTTTAGTTCCGTCACCATAAACCTCTGGACTACAAGCAATTAATTTTCCTGTTACAATTGCCTCTTTGATATAATCATTAAAGAAATAATCAACAGCGTAAACATCCCCTTTTTGGTTGATTCGAATCTCTTTAATTTCACCTTGTGAAAATTCATCAGCATCAGTTCTTAAATCCCACGGATACTTATGTCCTACAAAAACTGGTATTTTTATTTTTGTGGCATTAAATCTATTTACAAATTCTTCAACTACCTCTTTTGTGTATTTACCTTGTGGCCATTCACCACAGGAAAATATAAGAAATTCCTTAGGCATTAGATTCCTCCTGATTACCACATTCTTTATCCATTACATGTAATTTGTCAGAAAGTGGAATTTTTGGAACTACTCCATGTATTAAATGATTAATTCCATGAGCAATATTTACCAACCCTGTTTTTGTGTTATAAATTAAATGTTTTAAATATTTTCTCATGTTTTGTTATAAACCTCTTTTTTAAAGGCATCCCATTCTTTAGAGTTTTCAACAAAAAATCTGTGACAGTTTTTACCCGTAACGTCATAATGCAAGTAAACATCTTTTTGAGCATCAAGATTGTATCTTCTGCACAAATCCGTAGTTAAAGAAACTAAAGATTCGTATGTACTTGAGTTCATGACTCCGTTATCGTTGATGTGACAACATTCTATACCTATAGTGCAATCATTTGGATATGAAGATAGATTTTTCAAAGCAATTTCTTTATATACTTTTGCTCCAACATGATATGCCATTTCGTTTTCTGGAATACATCTTATTACTTCACCTTTTAGCCCAATGATATAATGAGCAGAGCCATAATCAGATTTTCCGTCTTTTCTGTTTTCAAAAAAATTTCTGTTTTGCGCTGCCGTTGTATTTTTATTTGCAACATAATGTATTACAAGCCCTTTGACGGCACTGAGTGGCTTTTCTGGTCTACTAAATTGGTTTGGAGTTAAAAGCATTTCTTTTATAGTCATAAATTTTTGTCTCCTAAAGTTGATGAGGAGACAATGCAATAAAAAAAAATCACTTTCAAAAAAAGTTTTGAGAAAAAAGTTTAGGAAAAAGTTTAGGAAAGATTTTTCAAAAAAGTTTACTTGAATAAGTTTTTTAGTTTATATAAACCGTTAAAACGGAGACTAAACATGAAAAAAATAATAGCAATTTTAATAATTGCGTCTATTTTGATATGTGCTTTTATAGCACTTCCAAAAATTTTAAAAAGAAACGACTCAACTAAAAACAACGCAATCAAAGAGTTAGAAGAAAGGACAGATACAAATGAAGAAACTAATAATAATGATGTTACTTTTGATAGTATCATCAATGGCAACATACTCAAAAAATATTAAAAAAATTGATTTTATTGAGTATGTCAAGAAAAGTGATGATGAAAAATATTCACTACTACTAACATACAGAAAAAATCAATTGAAGATAAGTCTTGATGAGTTTAAAAAGAAAAGTGAGCATGAAAAATATTTACTACTAGAAAAGTACATAGAAACCCCATCAAAAATAACATTAGAAGATTTCAAAAAAAAGGGTGATTTCGAAAAATATATAATTTTACAAATAACTGTATCTGAAACTATCAAATATAGAAATCTCTTTACAAGCCAATTAGAGATTTCAAAACTTGCATTTAAGGGATTAGAAGCAAAGAGTAAAAAGTTTGGAATCTCTTTTTCGGCTGGCTATGATTTATCGATGAAATCGAATTCAGAGATTTTTAATACTTTTAATTTTTACAATGATTATTATATTTTCTTATCAAAATATATTTTCATTATACCTGGTCTAAAAATAGATATGAATTATAAACTATTTGATACATCTGTATTTTGGGGCGGTGGAATAAAGTTCGGTTTTGGAGTAATGTTTTAAGGAGAATGTTAATGCTGCCAGAAATCAATAATGTAAATGCGACTATAACGTATCTTGGGCTTGGGTTAATACTTGCTAGTCTAGTTGTTTTCTTAGTAATTAAATTTACAAGTAAACTAACAAAAATACCAAAAATAAAAGCTTCTCTTGGAGGAAATGAAATAGAGATAGGAAGCGATACAGACAAAGAAAACCTTCAATCAACAGATGAAATAGTATATATCAATACTGAAGTAGTGGATGATCTTGACAAATATTCATCTCAATTGAGCAAAGTAAATAACATTGATCATCTATATCGACAGATGAGGGAGTCTGAAGAAGGAATAAATGTACTGAATTGCATTTTAAAAGAGCATTTTTCTGAAAGATTAAATAAATATATTTTAGAAAAAACCTTAGTTTTTTCTGAGTCAAAAACTCAAGCATCTGAAGAATATTATTCATTCTTACTTGAAAAAATATCAGAAGAAAATAAGAAAAAGTTAAAAATATTTATAATAGAAAACGGATTTGATGAATATACTGAGGCTGGGTTTGAAGAATACAAAAAAAATAAACTCGAAGTTTTTATGGCGACTGTTAAAGATATAAAAAAAGCTAAATATAAAACTGAAATTCTATTAGTTCCTGAATCGTTTCAGGAGAAAGAAAATGTTGATTTTATAAATGAAGCAATGAAAAAACATACTTACAAAATTTTAGACAGGGTAAGACTAAACGCGATTGACCACAAGCGAATAAAAAATAGTCTAGAAGAAAAAATTCAACAATTAAAAACTGAAGTGAAAGAGATGATTAAGGGAAATAATAAATGAAAAAAGACATTGATAATAATATAGATGAAAAGCGAATAAAAGCATACAGATTATACACTGAAAATAGAAAAAGAATTGAAGAGATTGCGAAAGAATTAGGTTGCTCAATATCAACTATATACAGATACAAACAAGAAGATAAAGAAAATGATATTGATTGGGACGCAGACAGAAACTTGCTTAGTTTGTCACCAGACGAAATTAAAAATCGACTTTTTTCATCAATTGCTAAAATATTAATTGAAACTCAAAAAACAAAAAAACCCATAGACTCAAAACAAGCAGATGCGTTATCTAAATTGTATGGAATAGTAAAAAAAGTTTATCCCAAAGACATTGTTTTTGGCGTAATAATTGATGTGCTAAAAATTATTTCTGAAGATATGGAAATCTATAAAAAACTTGATCCTGATTTCTATAAGAAATTCAAAGACAGATTACCTTCGATACAAGAAAAAATTGAAAAATCTTACGCACTGGTATTTGAAGAATGACAAAAAGTCGACAAAAGAAAATCAAAAATCTTACTCAATTCTATAAAGAATGGGACAGTCTCGTATCTGAAATAGAAGCCGGTTCCTGTTTTGATGACAATTCAGAAAAAGCAAAAGAAAAAAGAATTAAAAAATCAGAAGATGATTTACTATATTTTGCAAAAACTTATTTCCCTGACTATTTTAGAAATAAATCTCCAAAATTTCATAAGGAGTGGGAAGAACTCACAAAAAATAAAGGAATGATACAGCTGGTATTAGCTTCAAGAGGTCTTTCAAAATCAACTTTTTTCACTCTTGTATTCGCACTTCATGGAGTGCTTTTTGGTCAAAGTAAATTTACTTTGATTGGTTCTTATGTTGAAGATAAAGCGTCTGTTTTTACTGGTAGAATTTTATTGGAACTAAAATACAATCCAAGAATATTAAATGATTTTGGTGATTTGATTAAATCATCTTTAAAAAAAAGTGTAAAACATTTTTCTATAATCTCACCAATCAAAAAAGTTGTTTGTACCATCAAAGCTATCTCTATTCTACAAGACCCAAGAGGTTTGATTTCTGGACCATTCAGACCAGATAGAGTCATTCTTGATGATGTACAAAATAGAAAACGAGCAAAAAGTGAAAAGTGGGTTGAAAATGCGCTTGAATGGATTCAGTTAGACTTGATCCCAGCTTTAGAACCAGATGTTTATGTTTGTATAGTGGTCGCAACGCCAATGCACGACAATTGCCTTGTTTGTCAGTTAGAGCGAGGAAACGAAGAAAATGAGATTGATCCAGTATTTACAAAAAAATACCCTGCGATTGATAGTGACGGGAAGTTGATGTGGCCTGAAAGATTTCCACAAGCGACATTAG
>Ga0209518_1001868_pt1 | contig 21125 bp, 42 predicted proteins | sample RifGroB1_FD_183993 | JGI IMG/M metagenome (GOLD analysis project Ga0209518, IMG submission 183993) | Groundwater microbial communities from Rifle, Colorado, USA - Groundwater B1 (SPAdes) (version 2) | ecosystem: Environmental > Aquatic > Deep subsurface > Groundwater | place: Rifle, Colorado...
GCTACATTATAAATAGCTTGTTCTGATACGCCTTTGATTTTCATTGTTAGCTCCAATCAAGAGAGTTTAGACGTTTCTTCAATCTATTAAGAACTTCATATTGTCCAGCGCGATACCAAGCTTTAATGTTATATGGACTATCACAATTTTGATATGTTTCGTTAGCTTCCTCAAAAAGCCTGTCAGCTTCGTCAATCATATTATCAATAATTAAGTCAAGTTGTATTTTTGTTATTGCTTTCATTGTCTTATCCCTTTATTCATGACTATATGAATCAAACCATGGTCCATTGCGCCTAGTAATTCTTTTGCCTTTCTCTGTTTTGCACGTTCTAGAGCTTGTTTCTGGATCGTTGCAATGCTCTTGCGCTTGGTCTCTTGTCAATCCATGTTTAATTGTTCGATGATTAGGATATCTGTCAAAATAATTTCGTACAATTTTGTAATAATGGCAGTCATAATGGCACATTGTTCTATCCCTTTGTTGGTTTCGATTCAGCATAGGCCAACAGAAGCAATCCCAATGCCCCAATTGTAATGGCAGCAAATTTGAGAATTGTTTTCATTAGATCGTTCCTCTAAAAATATCCTTTTTCTTTTAGATATCTTTTGGCACCTTTCACTGAAACGCAATTGTTTTCAACAAATCGTGCATCATTCTCGTATGTTTCTAAATTCTTTAATGAAATATCTGGTGCCCATAATTTGTGTAACGATGCAATTATGCTACAACCTTGCGCTCTAACGAGCATTGCCATTTTATCAATACTTTGGCACCGACTGAGCTTGTTTAGATATCCTCTATTCATAGCGATACCAAAGCAATCCACCAAAAGGCGTGGGCTTTATATTTACATCCTCATTGAACCATGAAACAATTGGTAATACACTTTCAGCCTTTGCATAGCAGGTTGCAGAACAAAAATTCTTATCAAAATCAATAAGCCTTGCGTCAATCTTTCGCAGCGCAAGCGATTCAAAAGCGGCTGCTTTCGATTCAGCTTTTATAACAAGCGTTATGTCGTACATTTTTATTTATTCCTTTCGTTTAATAGGTGCCAAGCGCAAGCCTAGCCTCACTATCTGTTAGGATAATATCATTATCACAATCTAGGTATGCGTGCAAGCCCGTGCTAGGTTGCCAGCAATAAAGCAAGCGTCGCTTAGTACGGGTCATAAATGGGGTTTCGGTGCCACCATTGGCAGGATACCAATTGCCTTGACTCTTGTCACGCTTTGTCATTTTATTCCCAATAGGTTCCACCCAATGCACCACGAACCTTTACAAGACCAAGGTCACGCATTGCCTGTTCGCGTTCTTTCCTTGCTCTATTTTTCTTTGCTTTTGCAATACGATATTTACAATGGTTTACAATAGGTGGGCTTGTGCATTCATCGCATGAGCAAAGCCCATTGATTGAACACGGACAAGGCTTAGTTTTTCTCATTAGATTATTCCTTTGTTCAGTTGGATATATTCAGAATTAGGACTATGCACAATTTTTGGAGAATAGCCACATTGGCGCAAACGAGCGCTGGCCAATAACGCATTGTCAAGCGTATCAAAAGGATAGCGCTGAAGCTTATTATCAAACCTAAAATAAACAGCCCACGCTTTCATTGAATTACTCCTTGCAGCCATAGAAGTTTGGATTGCAAAAATCATTAGAACAGTAGATTCTTTTTGTTAATGTGCTCTGGATAGAATTCTGCTCTTCTAATGTTTGGTCGGTCCACATTTGTCTATTGACATTATTCCATCCGTCCCTATGACGATATTCTTGTTCAACAGAAATTAGATAAACGTGCATTATTTCGTGCGGGATAGCTACAGCCAAGGTAAAGCATTTATGATTGCTAGCTTCCAATTCAATAGAGAATTTAATATCCTCAGACGTAGCATTCATATAATAGCTTGTAGCGCCGCCTGATTCTTCACCATTATCGCCGTATACATCATTGGCAATAAATTGAATTTCAGTATCCTTGTAAGGATATTTTATTCTCCAAGAAGGAAAGCCTACATTGCCATATCGTGAAACAACTTCCCTTTCTGTTTCACCAATGACATATTCAATTTCATCCTGAGATATTTTATTATAGCCATTCATGGTGACACATATTCCATTGGCTAGATACATATCAGGATTCTTGCATATATCAACATTGCCGCATGCCGCAAGGGCACAAAACAAAACAATGCCATATGGTTTCATATAAAAATCCTCCACCCACTATAAAGCTTAACTGATTGCCATAACAGAATTTTAATTTATTGTTATGGCAATCAACTTAAATCTTATAATGTTCCAGCAATGCTTTGCTTGCTGAATTTATTTATTTTTTTGTGCAGGCCATTTAATATGCATATCGGCCCATGTATTATCCCCTTTGATTAATAAAAATGAATATAGCCGACCCGCTCGGCAAACACGCTAGAATAGCTAAGGATTTTTCTAGTTACCCTTTATGCTAAATTGTTACTAAACGTATAGCTTTAGCATAAACCTAAATTTTTAATAAACCATGTAGCCTGACTAATAATGTCAGTTTCTTTAAGGCGACTAACCCTTAAAGCGAACGATTATATGAATAGTCAATTCTTTATCGTTCCTAAATACTACATGGTTTATTAAAAAAGGGGTTATTAACGTCAACCCCACGACGATTGCCTTAGCCAATATGGCCAAGGAAAATTAAATCTTTCCTACGTGGCATTATTCCAAGGATTAAATGGTTCCTTATTATCCATAACGCCCGAAATAAAATTCTTGCATGCGTCACATACAAAATAAACATACTCACCAATGTTAACTGAATTGCACGTTTTATTTTTGCAGCTTGGCCATTCACAATTTTTCATAACAATTTACCTTTCCCTTTGGCTAATTATTTTAATAAATTGCCATAACAATAAATTAAAATTCTGCCACGGCAATCTATAAAACAATAAACCCTAAAGCAATTCAGATAGACTGCTAAATTCAATTGACATATCATTACTTATTGCAGGCTTCGCCAGCTTGGCGAATTGAATTCGTCCTAATAGCTCCTTGGCATATTCATATTGCCCATTGTCAATATGATATTGTACAAGGTCTAGTCCTTCATAAACCTTGACCTTGCCATTGACCTTACGTTCACGCTTAAAATTGTCACCGAAACGAATTGTGTTTACCATAGCAATTCCCTTAGCCTTTCTCTTGTGAATATACAACGTAATTTAATGCTCCACATTGGCTAGCAAAAGGACCATAACCAATTCCAATAATGTATGAATATCCACGCCATAATTTATTATCTTGCTGATAAATGAATCCAATTATCCTTCCAGTTTTGCCTCGAATGTATTGTCGCATGATAAAACCTTAGCCTTTCTCTCTATGTGTAAGATGATATCCCTTGCAATAATTGCAGAGATAAACCCGCAATGAAACGCCACGACGTTTATAATCAAACGCAATATGCTGTGCAAAGCCTTGCGTTCTGTAGCGTGCCTTGCGCTCGCATGACATAATCTGTTCGTGGCACATTGCAAACCCCTTGCTATTATGGGTTTAATTGATTGCCCTAGCAATGCGCTAGGGCAATCTATAAGCGCATAACGCTATTACTTCGTGGCCAGCAAAGCCTGAAGCTTTGCAATCTGAGCCGCGATATCATCGGCAGACATTGCGGCCAATGGCTTACGCCCGCGTGGCAATGCCGTCACAAATTGGTCTGATACGTCGCTGGCGTCAAAGTCAGCATGAGACAACGCCCAGGCCGTCAAAGCTTCGACAACGCTAGCTTGCGTTGCGGTATAAGCCTTAGCAAGCCGCTTAACGGTTTCTGCTCTCTCTTCGGTGCTCATGATAATAATCCCTTTCAATGTGTGGCGAAATTGCCACGTTGACCATAAGGTCAAGAGATAACGTTAAGCTTAACTGCAAACAATGTCAAGCCAATTTTGTGATTAAATGCATAATGGTGCACAATGGCACATATGCCACAATGGCCTACATGATTGCAACCTAACGTTATCGGTTTGACTCTATCGTCGTTCGATTGATTGTGTCCTGTTTAGAATTCGAGCGTCCTATTAGCTCTCTCGTGTTGCGCATGGTTTACAGGCAACCTTGGGAGTCTCACCCTTGCGCCCACGTCCTAGTCCCTATACGGGTTCCCTTGCGCAAGCGGCTCTCGCCAGCCCTTCGAAGCATACAGGGAGCAACTAGGCTCGCTATAGCTTGCGCGCCCACGCTAGCATCATCCCGTGGGCCACCATGCTTTATCCCTTAGCAACGGCGGGCTTTATCCCTTGAACCGTCATAGCCTGCTAAGGGGTGCCGTCTATATGACGTTCACAACCATATGCTTATGCAGACCGCATGCCATACCCTGGCAATTCAATCGAGCGCGGGAAAAGGTAACAATTCCACACATAAGATAAGGTAGCAATATGCGTGCCATATGGTGTTATCATTCTCTATATGATGTCAGTATGCAGCACCTATGATGTATCTTGCCATCATATGACCATATTCCCTATATAAAGCAGCATACTGCATATGATGTCCCTTGGCATCACACATGATGTATGCATACAGCGCATTGCATGCTCACATGATATCACATTGGCATGAGCATTGCAATGGAATGATATGGCATGCCCTATGCTATATGCTCGAACCATGCCATAATGATTGAATGATTGCCTATCTATGTGCATGTATGGTATGTATAATGATAATTGCATATCTCATGCCACACATACAAGAGTAACACTATCGTGTATACCATATACATATTGGCATACATATTGCCCTATTGTACATGATACATATTGCATAGCGCTATGACATACTTATCATATTGACATTACCATACCATGACACCTATATCATATGACAGCATTGTCATATGGGTATGCATATTGTAGTAACATTATGGCATAGCTCTTGCTGTATGCCGCGCACATTGCATGCCATATATGACAAGACATCGGCATACCTTGTGCCATGTTACCATACCGTATCATTGTTACCGTACCGTGACATTATCATTGGCATATATATTGCCTATGTTACCTTATGGTAACGGCACACTATATGCATATGCATATTCTATGCCAGGGTTCACTATGAAATGTTTGCGTAGGGTACCTGCAATTATGCATGTTACACACGTATATATATTTTTATATTAAATAAATGTATACAGCATATTCATATTCATTTATCCTATTTATCACATATGCCCAATATATGCCTACGTTATGCAATGAATGAACAAGAGCTGTATGATATGCTCTCATTGAACGAATCCCTTTTCACTTGCGCGCGAGGTTGCATAAGCAGATACAATAAAATACAAACCATGTTGAGCCATTTTAAGAGAAGGCTCGCAGAAGGTGGCCTTCATATTGGCGGGTACCTCGGGAGCGGATCGTGCGGTGTGGCGTTTGAAATAAAGGATAAGCCAGGACACATGCTAAAGATTACAAAGGATGCCAATGAGGCAGCATTATGTTCGCTCATAAAACAAAAAGAATTGCGCAATGTTTGCCCTGTGAAGGAGGTCTTCGCGTTTGAGGACACTGGCCATTATGGCATCATTGAAAAACGACTGGAACGGCTCGACAACAAAGACGATGTTTTTATGAAGGTCATGGAATCCCAAAACATTCATGATATAATAAATCGACATATTCGAGGCGATATTGATGAATCCGTGGCCTACAGATTTGCGGAAGCATCAACAAATAACATTGGAGCATATCATTCAATAAATGAACGGCGAAAGGCAGGAAGAGCAATAAAACAAATTTTAAATGCGATACGAGAGATTCGAGAGTTCGCTTTTCCCGACCTCTCAAAAAGCAATACAATGAAGCAAGGGAACACATATTATCTTATTGATATGAAGCTGCGTGATGATAAATATTCGGTGGACGAAATCATAAATCAAATTCCTGTTCTCCGACGTTAAAAAATGCAGAAAAATTTATTTTTGCATATATAATTTGTATACAATCTCATTGCATCATGGGATGCCCTGTGGTATAATCATTTTATGGTCCGCGTTGACACCACATGCCATTCCTGCGGTCATGAGATGAACGTGGGGCCATTATATGAAATTGCATTGTTTGATCGTCTGTCGGGGTGGAAAAAGCGAAAGATGAGCTTATGTCAGACATGCACAAGACGGCAAATGGGATCATTTTATATAAATCTTCCACATCGCGTAATAAGAAATTCATGGATATGTTTCATTTGTGGCGCAGAAAGGCGGTGGGATTATCCATATTGCGTAATATCAAAATATGATGTTTCTGTGGTGCTTTGGATTTCAGATGGAGATATTTCGTTCTGTTCTCCCGAATGCCTCGGCATCGTTGCAGGAAATGATTTTTTTTAAATGAAAAGATTTTGCAAATTATGTCAAAACGCCTCTTTGGAGGAGATCGCGATGAATGCTTTTTGATTTATAATTATGAAGAACAGGCTGAGGTTTGATTCTGCCCAGGCTGTGCTGTATATATGCTTGGGTCACGTTACGTACATACGGAACGTTTTGATTCGTGGGTCACGATGGACTGTCATGAATGTGGGCAATCATGTGGAATGAGCGATAAAAAAGTAACCATAGAAAAACATGTCCATAGTGTTTTTAAAGGTGATCTCCTGTTTTGTACAAGATGCTTTTATAATCTCGGTGGAAAAGATATATTTTGACATCCTTTACTTGTATACAGTAAAATATTTGCGGATTGACGAGGGATATGGTATAATATGAAAAGGAGAGAGCATGAACGCAAAGGAAATGAGGTCCCTGACGGAAGATTCGTTGTACGAGAGCATAAAAAATCAAATTGAGCGTGCTGCCAGGGACGGAAGATTGTCAACGGATCTGTATCCACGCACAGTTGACGGCGACAAAAAAACCCCAGAGCCAATATATGATGTTGTTGTGGCTCGGCTCAAAGAAGAAGGGTTCAATGTAAAAATTGAAACGTCAACACTTAAAAATGGCCACATAATAATGATAATATTTTGGGATAATGCCCAATAACATATGGCAGAGCCTAAAAATCCATATTCCAGCGGGGAATCATGCCATCTTTGTGGATTCTCAATGGAATTGAGAGCGCCTGCGGACGTGGAATTCTTCATGTATGCATTTTGTTTTTTGAAATGTGGAAAAGCTAAGGCCAATGCAATTGTTCATGAGGACTGCATGAGAAGGCAGGTTGGATCATATTATGTAAGGATTCCCTACGTCAGCCCACCAGAATTTCAATGTCACGAATGCAAATGCCTCATTGATAATAAACTGAACGATTTTGTTGGGATCACAAGGTATCCCAGGAAAGAATTGGATATGCCTATGAAATTGGAGGGCGGGCTCCGAGGCAGTCATATTGTATTTTGCGCTGATTGTTTCTTTTCTGTCGCAGGCGATTTCTTCTTTGGCACGCCAAGGGAATTGATTTATTGATTTTTCATTTATTGCAGCTCCCATCACAAAGGAAATCATCGCAGCGAGGGCTATGTCCTCTAAAGCTGCCCCAAGGACTTGGCCATTTTATGTTACTATATGCTTCAGCTATATCGTTTATCTTTTTTTCTTTCTCCTTTGCATCGTAATCAATTTGTCTCACGAGATCTTTTCCTGCCATGTATTCAAAACATGAGATATGAAATTTAACCAATCCTAGATGGGCTATTTCTGAAATTTCAATGTTTGGATGTGTACGACGATCTCTGGTAATGGCAATATATTCTTCTTCCTTTATTTCCTTGGAACAATGTAAGCAGATCATTTTAAGATTCTATAATTTTGTACTACATTTCCAGAAAACATAGTCCAATAACCAACGATAAAGTAATAAGGATTCCGATGAATAATGTACCGCTGAATAATGTAGGTACACCATTATCATGAACAAAAATATCTTTAAATTTAAATTTCTGGAACGTGGGCAACGGGAGCGCAGGATGGGGCAAGAGGCGCACGCCGTGTTGCTGGTCGCCCGTGGAGGACATATGATTCATATAGTTCTCCATCATCATAGTATATTTCTTTCCAGCCATTTCCTGAAAACAATCTTCACAATAATCAAAAACTATGATAGAAGCGCCATCCTTCTTCATGGCCATTGTATACAATGAGAATGAGGTCGGCTTATCTTTGAAGATGGACCTGCCACATTCAAAACAATAATTTTTGTTTTTATCTGCCATGAATTATAAAATACAGGCCAGCGAGAAGAATTGGAAGCCAAATGGGCGACATGGCAACCAAAAACAAGAGCACTTCGCTCAATCTTTCATCTATTTCAATTTTCATTGTTCCCGTCCTTGTTTTTTTTATATGTCTGACACATTTTTTCGGCTTCTTTTTCTATCTCCTCGGCAAGATCTTCTAGGGCTTTATTTTTTTCTAAATTTTCTAAAGCTTTATTTATAATCCTGTTATATTCTGTCGTAATTTTTTCATCACTACGTGTAAATATATACGCTAAAATAAAATTAATTATCATTCCAATGGCTACCATTAAAAAGACCCGCCAATCAACATAACCAAGAATTATCACCGAGACAATGACACACAGAACCAGGGGAGCGTTTATGACCCAGAGAGTTGTCCCCCTCAGTGTTTTCTTAAGAATTTCATAATTCATCATCTTTGTTTTCCTCCTTTGCCCATTGCCATGCCAAACGTAAATTATATCCAACAAAAAGGAACACAACAAAGACGATAAATAATGGGGCTGGCAATCTTGTCAAGAGATACCCAAGCCCGCAGCCCGCAGCTAAACAGGCAGCGGCAACGGTAGAACCTATAATAAAGGTTGCAACAAAATCTTTAATAAATTTATCATTCATTTTATTTATCCTCTAAATCTGATGCTCGCACCATAATATCATAACAGGCTTGTTCACTCTTATTTTTGTTTTTGCTGCTGCTAATGTCTTCTTCAAATAGGACACAAATCTTTTTTAATGTATAACGAATCTCTGGCGGCTGCATGTTTTCTTTTTCGGGCAGCTTCAATTTTATGCTTTGCAGCTTCTCTATGGTGTTGTTTTTTGCCGACACGATGCGTTCTAATCTTTCTAGCCTATGTTCGTATTTGCTCCTATCGTTTTCATATTTGCTCTGGGTGGTGCTATGCATATTTTGTAAATTTTGATATTTTGACAGAGACACACATCCCAAAAGCATTACGGGCATTAAAAAGATTACCTTTGGCATATTAAAGCTCCAATCAGCCCTATTGTATGCTAGCCGCGCGGGAATGTCAAGCAGTAATGCTATCTTTATCAGCCATTACCTTCAGAGCCTGGCTGACCACTTTCTTTGTTTCGTCGGTGAGACAGGATTTATGGAAATAAACCCTATATTCCTTACTTTCAACGATAATATGTGCTGCACCTGCCGTTGCACGGCGAGTTTGTCCTTTGCATATACAACAATCTAGTACAATTTCTGTCATTGTGTCCTCCTATTAATTAAAATGCTCTCTATTGCTCCTCATTTGGCCATGATGCTTTTTTTATTTTATATCCAGTCTTAGATGCCCATTCTTTTCCAGCGGTGTAAATAAAGCATTCTGGACAAAAGAACTGCGGGGTGTAATTATATGCCGATACGGGTATATTTTTCAGACCATACGGTAGGTATTCTACTATAAAGCAACCACTATCTTGCTCATTTATATATTTTTCACAATTGGCGCACTTCATTTTTTATTCTTTTTTATTAAGCTGATATTCCAATTCTCGCATCTTATATTTAAGCTCGTTTGCAAACTGTGTGTCTTTGTCTTGGTCTGCTGCTGTCGTACTAATTTTCAAATTTATTGAGCCGCTAATAACATCAACAATATCATCATGTTTGTGGATGTTGAGTATTGCTTTTGCATTTGAAACCATTTCATCATATTTAAGAGCTTTTCTGTAGTCTGATCCTGCGGCAGAAAAGAAGCACTCAGGATGACATCGTATGTTTCTTGCTTCAAATCTATGAGAACAAGTTATGGTTAAACATTCATTATTAGAGCCACCATTATCAAAAATTATCTTTTTGTTGCATATAAAACAACATACATAGCTTAGAGTTGATGATGCCGCCATTTCGCTCATATGTTGTTTATTCCTCTGCACCTTGGATAATTTGCGCAACCCCAAAAAATTGTGTTGCCTTTTGTCGTTCTAAGGACCATTCGTGTTGAGGCAATCCCTGTGGAGCATTGATTACACGCTGGAGCCTTCGCAGCACATTCATCACATGCCTTAGATTTCCAATTTGGACTAGGTTTTTCTCCGCACAGGAGACATATATGAGCATTATAATACTGCAATAGTGCTGCACCAAATTCTTTGCCTGCCATTATATCAAAACATGTCGGGTGGAAATAAAGAGTATAAGCTATGTCTCTCTTCTGAATGGTGAAAAAATCGTTTTGTATAATTTCGTCTTTGCAAGAATAGCACTTCATGAAAATTATTATACCAGACATACGCTAGGTTGTCAATTGTATTGACAACAATTTTCCTATGAGATATAATAATTTTATGAAAAAATTATTTGATTATGATCTCGTGGAAGTAAAAAAAATTATGGATCAGATGAAAAAACATGAAGACCTTTTGTATCAATCAAGAAAGCAACAACTTAACGCTCAAACGGGAGCACAAACACACTATTATCCGCCACAATTTTCTCCGCCAGCTAAAAATATTTTAACCATTCTGGCCCAATGTTTTCATTGCGGAGCGGGATTGGATCGTTTAAATACTGTTTATTATGAAATTGTTAAATATGATAATGGACACACACGAACAACAAAGACCTTTCACGAATCTTGCTTTGAAGAAGTGGCAGGCAAGGGGTATATAGAGTGATGGCTGGCTCTGATGGTAGTTTAAAAATACATATTTGGGATATCTTAGATGTTTTTCCCAAACGTCGTAAAACTGATCACCTATTTTCTTGTTTTCATTGTGGCGGGGAGATTACGATAGATGATCCATATATGGAAATAATGCATTATACGCCACATCCAGGCAAATCAAACTACAAACAGTTTCACGAAAAATGCTTTGAAGAAATAGCTGGAAAGACGTATATGTAAAATTTCTTGCTTCCTGGCGGTGCGTCGTGTATAATGCTGTAAAAGATTGGAGAAAAAATGCTGTCAGCTAAAAATTTTGGTCTTATCATGTGTCATGAATGTGGCGAAAGATTTAATGAATGTCAATCAATTTATACCATACTTTCTAGAACGTGGTATCCTGATTTGGCCAAGTTTCAACAAGAATTTGTAACCAACGATGATGGCGTGATGATACCAAAGGAATTAAATTTTCATCAAAATTGTTTTGTGAACATCGCGGGAAAGAGTTACAGTCCATAGGAGAAAAGAAAGGGCATGACATGTGAGCATTATGATTTTGAATTAAAAGAAGAACACAGGCATTTTATAAATTCTAAAGAGCATGGGAATTGTCTGTTGTGCCTCGTAAATGATAAAGGCCCTATGACACTAGATGAAATTGGAAAATATATAAATTTGAGCAAGATGAGAGTATCGCAGATATGTAAGCAATCAATAATCAAATTTCATAAGAGAATGAAAGAATTTTGTGAATAATGTTTTACAAGCACATAGATGTATACTATAATCTCAAAAGAAAGGAGGAAAAACACATGTATTCTAAAGCTGAAGAAGTCGCAAAGCTAGTAAAGAATGAAAGTGACGCAGAGGTTGTTATTGCAACACTTCTGAAGAGGTTTTCAAGCCAATCTGCACGAGATCGTCTCACTAGCGAAGCAAGATACTCTAAGCAAACAGTTCAAGAAGCAGCTCGTAGAGCAGCTTCCAATCTTTTGACTAGTTTTACGTTGCGTAAGGGTTTTTAGTAGATTTCAGTAGATTTTAAATTTTTAACTCAAGAAGGTCATGCGCTCAACGGGAGCCATGGCCTTTTTTTGTTGCCAAACGATCTCACATATGGTATGATATCTGTATGTGGTACCTAGTACATGAGAAGGGCAATAGAATAAGGTTTTGCTCAAATTATTATCTTGCACAGATGGTGGCAGATCATCTTAGAGACAAATTAGGACAAGATATTTCTATTGCAACCATACAAAAAGATGCTTTGGAAAAAGATTTTTTTTGGGACACTGGTTCTATGTCTCTCGGGCCAAGAAACTATACAATAAATCTTCCAGATAATATACGTTTCTCTTATCCGAGCCATCAAGGCGTTGCATTAAGTAATTTTTTAAATTCTATGCCTAAAAAGGAACTTTTTTATGAATTTTCTGGCAGTGCGTATGCTTTATGTCTGACAGTAGAACAATTTAATGTATTGCTTAATTATGCGAGAATAATGGGAACGTAGTAACTAAAAATTATCTATCTATATAGAGAGGATATTTTATGCCCTTCGATAAGAGAAGAGCTTACATAGAATTTAAAAACAAGAATACAGTTCACATCGTAACAGCTCTGAAAAACAAAGAGTTCTCTCTTGGTGTCCGTGGATGCATTATAGACCTTGTAAGTTTAAATAAGGATATTTGTGTGCCATCCAATTTCTTTGTTGATTTCGTATATGACAAGGATTGTGATTCATATAAGGGCACCGTTTTCATGAGGTCGTCAGAAGATAATTTAGAAAAGATAGGATGTGTAGATATACACAACAACAAACAAGCTTATCATGGCAATGTGTGGGCTTCAAAATGATGTATTATGTGATATTAGGTCTTATTTTATTATTCGTTTATAATTCATATAAAATTAAAAAATTGGAAAGAAAAAACAAAAATCTTGAAAACATGAACACTGAATTGTCTAAGTTTGTATATGATGCAGCTACAAGTATACATACGATATTGACAGAACAAACCAAAACCATTGATCTTATTTCAAAATACGGAAACCAAAACAGAGAAGAGTTTGAATTGTTTCAATATGATGTAACTCAATTTATATTAGCATTAAACGAACAAATGACTGGTTTTGGCAAAAAGGATGCAAGAATTAATCCCACGGCGCCGCCAAAGAAAAATGACAAGAACAACAAACCAAATTGAAATAAGAAATTTAGACAAAGTGTGTCTGAATGAGGCAGCTTATAGAAAGCTTGTGGAAAAATATTCCTCAAGGCTTAAATATAAAGTTTGTATTACATTTGATTCTAGGGTAACAGATTGTTTTGGATTATATATTTTTGATAGCAAAAATAAAATTCATATTATTAAAATTTCTCCAAAGAAGTGTTGTTTTAATGAAAAAAGAAGTCGTATAGCGAAGGTCTCTTCAAAAAAGTACAGATTTGATGCAAAAAATGTAAAACTAGACAGAAATGCTCAAAAATATAATATCGTAAGCACAACCATCCACGAGCTGTATCACGCCTGGCAAAAAGAAAAAGAAGGAAGAAAATTTTACAATAATAAATTTAGTTATGCCTCTGGAGTGAGAAATAAAGAATTTAGATCACTATATTCTAAATGCGAGATTGTAACAAGGGTATACGAAAATAAAAATCTCATGAAGGCAATAAAACTTTATGATCTTGCATTATCCGATGAAGTGTGTTAAGATATATTTATAACTTTTTCATTATAAGGATAAGACATGTCAACGCTGGAAGATAAACTTCTCACTTATGCAAAAAACAACCTTAATGTTCTGTTGATAGGCGTCCACGGAATTGGGAAAAGCCAGATCGTGAAATCAATTGCAGAAAAGCTTAAGCTTAAGTTTAAATATTTTTCAACACCAACACTTGATGCATTTGCAGATCTGGTTGGTATCCCTTCCCCAGACAAAGAAACTAATTCTTTAAAATTTTATCGTCCAAAAGATCTCGAAGATGCAGAGTTTATTTTTTTTGATGAAATTTCTAGAGGTCATCCAAGAGTATTAAACGCTATTTTGGAAATTATTCAATTTAAAACCGTAAATGGATATAAACTTCCTAACTTAAGGATAGTTTGGGCGGCAATGAATCCTTCTGGAGAAGACTACCAAACTGAAGAGCTAGATTCAGCATTGACTGACAGATTCCATGTATTCGTCGAAATGAATGCGGAAATTAACTTAGAATACCTAAACACAAAAATGAAGCCAGAAGTGGCCACTCTTCTTAAGGATTGGTGGGAAGATAATCTTAATGATGAACAGAAAAGAATTCTTTCTCCAAGAAGAATTGAATATGTTGGCATGATGATTAGCAATGATATTCCATGGAGAGACGCTATCCCGAAGAGACATCCATTTCCAGTGGATGAACTTGCAAGAAAGCTTCGTATTATGAACAACGAAGAAGAAGATATTATAATTAATAAAGAAAACATTCTTACCAAAAAAGATATCCTTATAGAAAAAGTAAAGAATGATCCAAAATATGCAATTGCTATTGCTACAACAATGACAAGATTTACTGAGGATGAACTATTTGAGTGCAGAGATCTCCTAGAAAGTATGCCAAAGGAGCTTGTCAAGACAATAGGCGAAAGGAAGTTTTCTACAAGAAAGCGAGTGCTTAGAGAAATGTTTACAGCAAAACAAATTGATATTAATCAATACCCCAAAATTTCAGAAGCCTTCACTCCAGAATAAAACAATGAACATTAAAACAAAATTTAATAAAGCTGTTCAAGACCTTGTAGGTATTAATCATTACCTCGCAGCAGAAGTTACAAAGCTTGGATATCCAACCTTAGAAGAAGGCATTCCTACAGCTGGCGTCGGCTGGGACGAAAATAAGAAAAAGATTGTGTTCCTTTTTAACCCAGAATTTGCCAAGTCTCTAACCGACGAGGAAATGTGTTTTACGGTCGGTCATGAATGTTTGCATTTACTATATTCACACGTTTTTCTATTGAGAGACGAAATTGAAAAGTTGAAAAGAATACAAAAATCAAATGAAGAAATATATAAGTTTAAAAGAAAAATGAACATTGCAATGGATTGTGTTGTCAATGATTCTTTGACAAATCTTTATGATATTCCAAAAGTTTTTGCTGAAGATCGCGAAACAAGCAAAAAAATTAAAGCATTTTATGGCAAAGAGACGGTAGGCGTTGAATGTCAAGATTTGACCGCCATGGACGTTTATTATTTGCTTCCAGAAGACAAAAACCAAGAAAGCGCTGATGATGTTGCAAATCATAAACTTTGGGAATCTTTTTTTGACAAAGATGGTTCAATTAATAAGAAGTTTGTTGATACAATGAAAAACTTCATTGAAAAAGGCATGCAAAACTCTGCACTGTCTGACGAAGAAGCGTCTGTTGTTGACAACATGAAAAAGAATCTTCAGGACAGTTCGGATGCTTATGCGGCAAAGGCTGGGAATGAAGCCGTTGGGCAAAAAAGACCAATTGATGGGCTTAGCAGAGAAACCATAAATTGGAACAAAATTCTCTATCAATTTGTTGATACAGTGCGCCCAGAAGACACATGGACAAAGCCAAATAGAAAACTCATTACAATTTATCCAGAAGTTATCCTTCCTAGCTGGAAGGATCAAGAAAAAGAGAAAATATTTGTTGCTGTTGATACTTCCGCGTCAATTGATAAGAAGGCTCTCTCTCTGTTTGTGAATGTTTTAAAAAATACACCAAAGAGATTTGAAATACAGGCAATATCTTTTGATACAAGATGCTACGAATATGATGTTAAAGGAAACGAACCTCCAAAAGGTGGAGGAGGAACGAGTTTTAGTATTATAGAAAACTATATTCAAAACAATTTAAAAAAATATCCAAGGGCCATATTTGTTCTTACTGACGGTGAAGGGAACACAGTAAATCCACAATACAAAGATAGATGGTGTTGGTTATTATACAATTCCTGCTATACTGGATTTATTGGAAACATGAAGCATTATAAAATATTAGATTTATTGAAAAAGGAACAATGAATTATGAAATACGTCATTAAAGCTTTATTATTTTTGCTCATGTTTTCTTTAGGGGTCTTTTTTGGATTCCTGGGCGGAATTAAATACTCAGGAAATAAATTAAATGTAGCAGTTCAGCATTGCCCAGCTGTTCAAAAAATGAAAGTTGAACAAATAGTTCAATTTGTTAAATGTTTAAATGATGGAGATGTCCCGTGAAAATAAAATGCGAAATATTGCTCAACACAGAAACAAACGAATATGAATTAAAATTTTCTAATATTTCACATCCTGGTGAAGGAATAGACTATAATGAACTAATGAGGGTTCTTAAAGGTGTCTTTATTGATGTTGACAAACAGATAGAGATCACAGGCATGGACAGTACAGACAATTTTATAAAATCTATAAACTAGAAGGCATTATGAATGAAAAATTACCTATAGTTAACACCATCTCGTACAGCGGCTTATCCGACTGGCAACTCTGTAGTTTTTATTATAAATTGGTCAATATAGATCGTCTAAAGCCCTGGAAAAATACTGTTGATACCGTTTTTGGTCAATATGTTCATAAGGGTTGCCAAGACATATTGCAAGACAAAATTACAATAAAGGCTACAATAAAAGACTTTGAAAGAAAATGGAAAAAGTTTTGTGGTATTTATAAATTAGATGATTTTCTTCCTCTTTCTGGTAGCGCAACAAAAATATTTTCAAATATAAAAAAATGTTTCAAAAAACAATTTGGAAAATATAAAATTATTAAGGTCGAGAAAAGATTATCAGAAGTAAGCAGCTCAAGGTGGCCCCAACAGTTTAAAGGATTCATTGATATAGTTCTAGAGAAAGAAGATGGAAAAATTGTCATTATAGATCTTAAGACATCTGATTCGGCCTATTCTTTTACGCGATATAAGGACAAATACAAAGACTATCAGCTTGTGCTCTATAAGCATTTCTATTGTATTGAAAATAAGATGAATCCAGAAAATGTGGAAACATATTTCATCGTCTTAGAAAAGGATGTCAATTCTAAAGATCCAGCAAATGTGGTCAGAATTACTTCTGGATCTGTAAAAATAAAAAATGCCCTAGAATGGCTTGAAAGTGCGTTGACTGCAATAAATAATAAATTATTTGTTAAGGACTTTTTTAGCTGTCGTAAGTACGGAGAAAAGCATCCTTGTGTTTTCTTGAGTTCACCACACTGTAGAAACAAAAAATTATTATAATTTTATTTCCCTTCGGCATGTTTTTGTAGTGTCTTATACATGCTTGATATAAGCCTAAACTGAGAATCGCCCACTGATCCAAAATCATCTCGTTGTATATTTTGAATAATATATTCTAATTTCTGAATAACATTCTTTTTTAAAGAATCGTACTTATAAACGCCAACTCCAGGAACGTGTATGTTGGCGTCGCCAGAAGAGACTCCACCTAGCGGTACTTGTCCTGGTCTTGGCACTGCTTCTGTTAATATTTTTTTAAATGTTTTCATATTATTAAATATGATGTGTTTTTCACATTAAAACAAATATTTCTACCTTTTGTAATATAGTTGTATACTTATTATAAAGGTATACAAATATGGGCAGAAAAAGAAAAGTTGGATTTCAAAAAATGAAAATGCTTGCATCACGCATTGAAGAATCTGATTATATAAAATTAGAATATATTCTTAAAAATAGAGATGGTAAGAGTTTACAGGACGCAATGAATCTCTTCGTAAGAGAATATGTCAGTGGCAACATTTACATATCAGGATCCCATATTTGCGGAGCAAACAATGTTTAAAAGATTAAAATGTCTACTTAAAGGACACAATTATAATTCCCTAAACTACACAAACGATTACGCAGATACAAGCATTAAAACATACACCTTGCTTGTATGTGAAAAATGTGATAAAGTAAAATTAGAAATACGAAAAATAAGCAACGTAGATGTAATATATAAGCGTTGGACTGAATTAGCTGGCGTGGCCAATGGTAAAAAAACACCAAATGGTTATTCTTTATATTCTAAATCCAGCGATGATGAAATGAAGAATCTTTTAAAATCCTCACACAAACTTAATTTAAAAAAAATGAAAGTTGATGTAAAGTCGTTTGTAAGTGCTGATGAAGCTCTTGTGGCGCAAGAAGAAAAAGGAAAAAACAATGGATGAATGGAAGGAAATAATTGAAGGTGGTCAGGTATTTTGGGTTCACAATGAACTTGGAAATGTTCTGAAGGCTGGAGAAGATGTTTATATATCTATGATGCCTATGATCTGCCGCCTCGGGCCGTTTTCTTCTCTAGAAGAGGCAAAATCTGCATTGACGCGTAAGCAGGAACTAAAAAAATTGATTGACGAATATAATGATCAGTTGTTAAATGAGAAATAAAATGGGTAAGTATAAGGTACTTACGCTTAGTGATCACCCTCTTGTAGCCTCGGGAGTAGGCACCCAAACTAGATACATAATTGAAGGTTTGCTGCACACTGGCAAATATCAATTCAGGAGTCTTGGTGGAGCTATGCAACATCAAGATTACAGACCACAAAAAGTAACAGAATATGGCGATGATTGGATAATATTTCCAGTCAATGGCTATGGTGATCCAAATTTAATTAGACAACTCCTAGAATTAGAAAAACCAGATGCAGTTTTTTTCATGACCGACCCAAGATTTTATCAATGGCTCGCCGAGATGAGCGACGAAATAAGAGACAGAAATATTCCTATGTTATACTATAACGTTTGGGACGAAAAGCCAATTCCTCAATATAATAAAGTCTTCTATGAATCATGTGATTTTGTAGGATGCATATCAAAGTTAACACATACTATTTTAAAAGAATTAAATCATAAAGATTTTGAATACATTCCTCATGCAGTTAATGGAGATATTTTCAAACCATTTACAAAAGACGAAATTTTAAAAAAGAAAGCAGAGATCCTTGCCGAGCATAAAGACAAATTTGTTTATTTTTATAACTCTCGTAATGCTCGCAGAAAGATGACCTCAGATGTTATTAGATTTTTTAAAGAAACACTAAATAAGGTTGGTCAAGATAAAGCATTTCTTCTTATGCACACCAATCCATTTGATCAAGAAGGAGCTAATCTTATTGAAGTTTGTAAAATGTTAGATGTAAAACCAGACCAAATAGCATTTTCAAATCAGATTGTTCCTCCAGAACAGATGGCTGCGTTTTATAATGTTGCAGACACAACAATAAACATGTCAAATAATGAAGGGTTTGGTTTGTCGTCGCTGGAATCTTTAATGTGTGGAACACCAGTTATTTCTGTGAGAACTGGAGGTTTGCAGGATCAAAATTATGACGAATTGACTGGCAAAGAGTATGGCGTTTCTGTCTTTCCAAAAACAAAATCATTAACTGGAAGCCAACAAATACCCTATATTTTTGATTGTAGATGTACTGATGAAGATATGTTAAATGCTTATCTTAGGATGTACAACATGCCAAAGGAAGAAAGAGAAGAACTCGGTAAACAATGCGCTGCGCATGCCAGAAATTTATTTAAGATTGACAACATGGTAAAATCATGGGATAATGCTATAGAGAGAAAAATACAAGAGTTTAAAGAAAAAGGATATCCAAATAGGATTAGGTTTGAGAAAATATGAAAGTTTATCAAGGATTGCTAAAAACAAAGTTCTACCATCACCTAAACAACAGAAGAGAAGATATGCGTGAACGTATGAGTCTTTCTGAGTGGTGGACAGAATGCGGAGCGTTTGTAGAAATTTTACCAAGGCAAGTCGGGAAAACAACAGCAATTATAAGTCTATATAATGAATTAAAATCTGGAAGAATTGATCCTCGGTTCGGTAAAGTTACAGAATTTGTCAAAATATTGTGTTATAGTGCTCGCGTTAAAGAAAACCTGATAAAAAGAGGAATAAGCTCTGATGATGTTTTTGTTAAACAAGAAGAAATGGTTGGATTAGACTACATGAACATTCACTTGTTTGTAGATGAATATATGTTTATTGACAAAAAAATAGTAGATTTTATTTTTGATCAAGAATGGAAATCTTTAAACTTGATAAGCAGCCTGAAGAGGATATAGGGGAAAACAACAATGGAACTACCATATAAACAATATTGGTCTCGCAAGCCAGGTGTTTTTGTTATAAAGCGTACTGGTGAAATTGTCCACTGTGCGGCGTTTACTGGCAGAACAAGAGAATGGTATGAATGCTTCTGGGAATCGCTTATAGATATTGTAAACACTATAAAACCAGAAGAATGTAGTTTGTATGCTCATCCAGATGCGTGCTTACTTTTGGAAGGTTCAGTATTATTCAAGTTAGAACCAAAATATGAAAATTTTCAAGATCCGCAATATAGAGGACAAACAAAATATCTCGAAAAAAACATGAAATTGTATGAAGTAGAAACCCAACAAAGAAATCTTATTTCTGTAAAAAACAAAAACAACGAAGTAGTAGGTGAATTAGAAATATTGGACATGTAAAATGAAAATTAGAACATTATTCAGGTCGCCACTAGAGACACAATCAGGCTATTCGGTACATTCTAGGCAAATTTTTCAAGCATTATATAATGACCCATTGTTTGATTTGTCCTGCGAATCTATAAATTGGGGTCAATGTTCATATGTTACATATCCCATTCCAGAAATTAAAAAATGTATTGAAAAATACATGATTGCCAAACATTCCAATAATGAAAATTGGGATCTTTTTATTGATCTTAGCATACCAAATGAATTTAGTAGACGTGGTAAATTTAATATAGGAATTACCGCTGGAATTGAAGTAGATCGCGTTTCTCATGTTTGGATTGAAAAATGTAACCAAATGGATCTCATTATCGTTCCTAGCGAACATAGTAAAGATGTTCTTTGCAAAACAATTATTGATTGGCAAAATCCACAAGGACAAACAGGACAACTTAGATTTACAAAACCTATTGTTGTATGCCCAGAGGGAGTAAACCCGTCTTATACAAAATGGACAGAAGAGCCATTATATGCAAAAGATTTTTATGATAAATTAAATATAGAATCAGATTTTAATTTTTTATGCGTAGGACAATGGGGCAACGGAGGATACGGAGAAGATCGTAAAAATATTGCTCTTACTGTAAAATACTTTATTGAAGAGTTCAGAGGAAGAAAAGATGTTGGCCTCGTATTAAAGACCAATATGGTTAAAAATTCAG
>Ga0209518_1001869_pt1 | contig 21113 bp, 25 predicted proteins | sample RifGroB1_FD_183993 | JGI IMG/M metagenome (GOLD analysis project Ga0209518, IMG submission 183993) | Groundwater microbial communities from Rifle, Colorado, USA - Groundwater B1 (SPAdes) (version 2) | ecosystem: Environmental > Aquatic > Deep subsurface > Groundwater | place: Rifle, Colorado...
TTCCGTGGTGAAAATACGTTTCTTCTACTTGAGGGTCTTCTTGTAAGTCTATACCATGAATTTCTACACCTTTTTTGGCTACCATCTTTGCAATAGAAAGAGACTTACCCTTATCAACACCTACTTCTAAATAGATATCTCCTGCTTTTAATTTCATTACTTCAGGTACTAACACTTCTGCGTCAAAAGTGCTAAAAGCACCTAACCGAGCCTCTCTATCTAATTTTTCATAATCAATTTCCATACTTATTTTCCCAAGGTGGATTGAATATTCTACCCTCTTTCTTAGTAGGAATGGAGAATGTAGCTTCCCATATCCCATCATCAGTTCTATCAAATCCCCATTTCTCTTTGAAGTAAGCGTAGTTGGCAAATCTGTAACTATCATTTGCTGGATTAAATGTCCCTGAAGTTTGGGAGAAGTGATAGACTAAGCAGTTTTGGTTCTGGTAAGGCTGAACTCCTGCAAGTTTTATTTTGTATTCTAAGTCAGAATCTCCGTTACTTCCCCATGGATCGTAATTTATATCGTACCCTCCTACAGTATCCCAAAGCTCACGTCTAATAAGAAAAGGTAAATTAAAGCCTGTTCTAATTCCATATCCTTCACCACCATAGTTTTTTACAAAATCTATCCATAATTCTTTATTAAAATCTCCTCCAGCTCCACCAAAGAAAACTGTTTTAAAAGTTGGGGCACCCTGTCTTGGTTCTACTAACTGTGGCGAGATACAGAGCATATTTTTATCTTTTGCATTAGTCCAATTATTTAATGCTTCCCACCACCCAGGGGCATAAATCATATCGTCGTTAGTAATGAAAATCCAAGGAGTATTAGTAGTTGCTGCTGCTGCATTAACTGCTTTACATTGACCTTGCTCTGAAAGTATTATTCCTGTTTCATATAATGGAGTTTCTTCTGTACATTGATTGCCATTTCTAGCAATAATTTTTTTAATATCAGGTACAGTTTCATTCAGAGATTTTAAGCATTCATCTAAAGCATATTCAGCCTCAGCAGTTCCCCCTAAATGTGGGATTATAATTGTTACTGACTTTTGATCAATCATCTTATTCTTTTCTTAAAACATAATATGCACTCACCAGTTATTGTACTTGTCCTTATTTTTAATCTCCTGCCACAGAATAAGCATTTTTTATATTTCACCTTTTCGCAAAAGGTATAAAAAATTGTATTTTGAAGTATCAGAGTTAATCTCTTCCCCTTCTGCTATGTGATCTATAGTTAGATTATTCTTTTTAAATTCTTCTTCTAATACTTCACGGGAGTATTCTTGTAAAAAAGTATCTTCCCAAGGTTCTTTTCCAGGTAATAATTTACCATTCTCATCAGTTAAACCCATTTCATTTCTACTATTTAAGTTTGTACCTTCATTAACAAAACCACGCCAAAGGATAATACAGACATACTTCCTAGCCACTCTTGTTGCTTCTTTAATTGCTGCCTGGTAATCATCTAAATGGTCGAGAGCATGCATCAAAAGTACGCAGTCCCATGAATTATCAACTTCTTTAAGATTACGGGCATCCTGCATTTCAAATTTCCCATAAGGGAACATTTCTTTTGCTATGTCAACCATTGCCCATGAATAGTCAGTCCCTTTGTAGTTTCTAATGTTATCCCATCTATCTTCTTTACTATTCACAATTAAATCGAATATAGGAGCCGTACCCATGCCTACATCAAGTAGGGTTTCGACGCCTTTAAGTCGCAAAAGATCAAGCATATAAAGCCTATGTTTTTGCTCTCCCATTTGGTAACTTCCTTCAAAACTATCCCAATATGTTCTCATTGGTTTATTAAATTTTGGATGAGTTTTATATTTATCCATGAAATTCCCTAATTGTTTTAACTATATATTTTAGATCAGCCTTAGATAAACTTTGATGGCTTGGGATAAGAAGCCCATGTTTTAAAATATATTCTGATCTGGGATAACCCCTAGCTTTAATATACGGTTGATTTATTAAAGGCATTATGGTTCTTGTTGTAATCCCTTTTTTTTCGAGGTACAACATCAATTCATCTCTTCTAAAAGACAACAAGGGGAACATCATAAAGGCATGATTTTCTAAATAGGCAAAGTCCCACATTCCTAATTTTGAATTTAAGTAGTAAGCATTAAATTGACGTCTTTTAATATTTTCTTCAAGTAACTCTAACTCTATTAATCCTAAAGCCCCTTCTACTTCCGTCCCTCTATATGAATAACCTGGATAGTTAAATCTAAATCGTGAATGGATAACCTCCTCAGAGTATTTGTCATCATCGTCTATTTTTAGATACCTATTATCTCTTCCATGAAAAATAAGACTACGGATTAAATCAGCCAACTTCTTATCGTTTGTTATTGTCATTCCGCCTACCCCTGTGATTAAAAGATGTGCTATATAGAATGAAAAGCAGATTGCATCAGCCTGTCCTACATCAACCCCCATTGTCTCACAACTATCAATTATTACTTTCAGTTTATGCTTCTTAGCAATTTTGTTGATTTTTTTCATATCACAAGGTTTTCCCAAAAGGTGGACGGGCATAATACATCTAGTTTTTTTGGTTATCTTTCCTTCAATTAAGTCAGGATTTATATTCAAATCCTCCCCTATATCTACTAGAACAGGCTTCATGTTGTTGTGAAGGATCACATTATAAGTGGCAACAAAAGTAGTAGCTGGTATTATAATCTCATCCCCGTCTTTCCAACCATAAAGGATTTTCATAGCATGGATTGTCGCTTGTAGAGCTGAAGTTCCTGAGTTTGTAAAGATTCCGTAGTTATTGCCGTGTCTTTTTGAAAACTTACGTTCAAACTCATCTGTCATTAAACCATAAGAAAGCCTATTACTCTTGAGAGCTTTTACAACTTTGGCTATATGTTTTGGAGTTAAATTCAAAGTTCCGATTTCTATTTTCATAATCTATATTCGCCTTCTCTATCTAAAATGTAAGGGTAAGGCATAATAAAAAGCAACTTACCACCTTGCTTAATATATTCTTTCTCACGTTCAACTATCTCAGCTTTGAAATTCCAAGGGATTACAAACATACACACAGGTTTCTTTTTACGAGCTTCTTCCTCCGAAATCAACTTCATGTCCAATCCTAAATTTCTAAGTCCTATCTTGTGAGTAGCACGTTCTGAAATATATGGAATATCTTTCTTAGTGAGTCCACATAATTGAAGTAAAACATTCCCCTTCGTTGAAGCCCCTAAAGCTATTACTAATCCTTTCTGTGATCTAATATAATCTGATACCTTTTTAGCTGCTGCTTTAATTAAGTCAGAAAATATTTTGTAAGTTTTCTTACTTCTTAGTCTCATAAGTCTCTCTTTTAAAAGAAGGTATTCTAAGTTAGCACTTTGTTTTCTCGCTCCTTTATGACAGATCATTATCCTTAGAGAGCCTCCATTTACAAAGTTTGTGGAAGCATCAAAAACTTCAAGGCCGTTCTTGTTCATCAAATACATCAAAGTTTCAAGAGAATAGTATTCTAGGTGTTCGTGGACAAAATCGTAGAAATTCATATCTTTAATAGTATCGTACAGATAGCTTACTTGAATACAAATCACCCCATCTTCGTCTAATAATCTTTTCATTTCTTGTACTGCCATATTAGGCTCGGGGAAATCATAAAAACAGGCGGTACAAGTTATAATATCAAAATCACCTTCAATTTTCCTAGAGGGAAAATAATCAGTAATAATATTCAAATCATTCCTTACAGGTTTAATATTAGTAGCAGGATCAATGCCCACTACTATTGCTCCATTAAACATAGTTAGCATTAAACCATCATTACACCCAATATCTAAAACTCTATTTCCAACACTATAAGGAAAACCCTTAGCTTGTTTTTGGACTTCATCAACTACATTCTGTAAATCTAGTTTCATAGTATCGCTTACATTAGAGCGGTAGAAGTAATTCTTATAGAGTAGTTCTGGGTTGACTGTTTCTTTCAACTGGACTAGCCCACACTTCTGACATAGCATTGGAGTCATGGGAATCTTGGTAGTAGGCTTGTTGTTTTTAACAAAGGTAGAGGCAATATACTGAGGAGATATACTAAATAGTTTCGTTAATTTAGAATCACAGATTCTACAATTTCTAACTAATTTATAATTCATTTCTTATCCCCTCCCAGACTTTACCATCACGGGACATATCTGCAATGTGTTGTTTTTCGTTCTCATCCCACATTGTATAGCGAGTTCCTGCTGTTATATGAGTAATTAAAGATTTACAACTGGATGTCCAGTTAGCTCCTACTTTACCCAGCCTTATATACATAGCAGCCTCTCCAAATTCATTAAAAAGTCTATCATCCCAACCACCAACCTTATCAAAAATCTTACGGGTCATAATCACACAGCCTGCTTCCCTGCCACCCCATTTAGTTGCTTCTTCAAAACTCATTTCATAGGCTCTTTTAATATATTTTCTAGTCTGGGGGAATTGGTCTGGGAAAACAACATCGTATCCATGATCTAAATACCAGATGGCATTCGTAAGCCATCCTTCGTGTACGAATACGTCAGGTTGGATAAAACAAAGATATTCACCTTTTGCTAATTTTGCTCCTTGATTTAATGATCCGTAATATCCTTTGTCTTTCTTATTGATTATAAAAGTCATCTGATCCATATCTAGTACTTTATAATCATCTCTAAAAGGGAATTTAGGTACATTATCAATGATAATCAATTCGTAAGGTTGGTCTGTAAATCGTCTTATGTTCGAAACAGAAGCCATACTCATATGTCGTAGGATACGAGTGAAATCAAAAAGACAGTAAATTATAGAAGTCATACAAGTACCTCCATATTTTTTTTCATCATTTGATCGTATTCCAAAGGATTCCTATGTAAAAGAGAGAGTTTAGTTGCGGACTTAATATGCGTTATGAATACCTTACTCGTAGTTATATATCGAATATTGTTCTGATCCATCCTTTGCTGGAAATCTTTTACTTGCGGGGGCTGTTCATTAAACCCTCTTGTTGCCCTAAACGCTTCACGGGTAATCAGGAATAACCCTTCGTCTTGAGCCGTATTATTAAAAGTTTCATCATAGTCTTTGTATGTAGTTGATTGAAAATATTCATAACTGCATGGGGTCTGTTCAGGATAGACGCAATCTGTCATGTTTCTTAGAATGTATTCTTTAAGGTCTCCGAGCCATTCATTCCATACAAACACGTCATTTTGAATAAAACATAAGTAGTTTCCACGGGCAAGTTTCGCTCCCGCATTCATGGCTTGAGTATAGGAAAAACCCTTTGTCCGTTCATATCTATCTATTTTTAAAACCTTATAATCATCTCTCACGGGAAATTTTTCTGAATCAGACATCAATATAAGTTCATAAGTGTCAGGGTCGGTATAGCGAGCAATATTCGCTAGAGCTGCCATAGTCATATGAGCTTGAAATGGTTCTTGTAAATAACAAGTCATAATGATACTGGTTAAGTCATTTTCCATTTTTAACAAGGGCTTCAATGTCTTTCTCTAAATTAGTAGTAAGTTCTTTTTTGTATAAACTCTTTAATATTTGAGTGTTTGCTATTGACCACTTAATTTCTCGTTTAGGAGCTTCGTGATAAACTAGCTTTTTCTTTCTAAAATGGGCGAATAGTTCTGCTATATAGTTTATTGTATACTCCTGTCCCGTACCTACCTCTACAATCTTATCGTTCCATTTAGATGAAAATGCGGCTTTGATTATTTCGCAAACGTCCTTTACATGAATAAAATCCCTCGTTTGTTCCCCGCTACCATAAACTACTATTTCTTTCTTACTCAAGAAGTTGTACATGATTGACCCTGAATTGGGATTCATATTAGACCCAAAGACATTAAACAATCTCAAAATTACTTTAGAAGTAGGTATTGTTTTAACTATTTCTTCAGCCCAATATTTAGATTTTGCATAAGGTGAAAGTTCAGGGAAGTGATATGCTCCAGTAGAAGGAAAGATTAACTTTTTATTATACTTCTGACATAGATAAGCAATTCTTGCTGTACCTATAGCATTAACTATAAAATGTTTTGAGGGATTCTTAAAAGACCCACTTACTGAGGTTTCTGCTGCTAGATGAATCACAATATCAGATTGTTTAATGATTCTTTCTGTATCTTCTGAAAAAATATCATTACCATCTTTTATATCCCAATCCCATACTGCATGATTTTTTAAAAGTAAAGGCACAAGGTTTGAACCTATAAATCCCGAACTTCCTGTAACTAATACCTTTATAATGGTAGCCATGTTTTTTGATTGTAACTCTCTGGATTATCAAATCTCAACACTTCATTTTTTAAGACTGGGTTATGTCCTTGTTCTTCTGGAGTAATTGTGTCATATCCCCATCCAAGATTTCCTTCCACATCTTTTCCAAAGGGATGATAGGCACGGATTCGACTAGTTATCCCCACTTTATACCCAGCAGTTTGAAGTCTTGAACAGATAGTTCTTTCTTCATGGTTTCTTTGAGGATTTATTTTATTCTCCCACCCCCCAGCTTTTCGCACAGCTTCAGTCCGCATAATTCTCATTACAGCTCCACACATGTTTCTTTCTTTAACATCTTCAGGGTCATTAGGATCAATTCCAGCTGCTCCTATAAATACATGAGGATGGAGAGAGATTGCACCATATTCTAAGTTTTCATCCATAAATCTTACTAATTGAGTAAGCCAATCAGGTTCTAAATCGGGCACATAGATATCGTTGTCTGAAGTTATGAAGTAGTCTGATTCAGCCATAGCCAATGCAACATTCCATGCACAGTGAATGCCTACGTTTTTACTCATTCCAACATAATAACCCACTTGATCTACAAACTGGTAATTCCCCCCATTATCTATAAGGAATGTTCTGTAGGGGTATTTGGTACGTTCTCTTAAATATCGTAGGGTTTCTCCTGTATATTGAGGTCTTAGATATGAAGTAATAAAGATATCTATAGTTTTCATTTGAGATTCACTTTGTAAAGATATTTGTCGATTGGTTTTGAATGGTATTTACGGGTATATTTATAAAAAAGGTAGTGGTCTTGACCCCAAGGATTACCAAATTCTTTAATTATTTTGTGGGGTTCGGCTACATGATCTACCATAAAATATTTTTGAAGTTCAGGAAACTCAAGCTGGGCTGCTGCTGAAAAATCGTAAGGTGAAGTCATCCAAAGTTCTCTTATCCCCCCATAATTAAGTGAACTGCAATCAATATTTTCGATATGATGAGGTGGGAAAGCTCCTAAGTCTTCGTAAATTGATCTATGAAATACAAATGTTCCATTCACGATATTCCCTCCTCCAAAGACTTCATGACCCACTTTTTTCCTTTTAGGACGAAACGCAGCTCTTTGTGTGGACACACCATCTGAGTGGACGTGTGTACAACCGAAATTAAACATTTTGAATCTAGGAAATTTGTAGTAGAGCTTGTCCACCTCTTCGAGGTAGTTTGGTTCATATTCGTCATCGCTATCGAGAAGACAGAAGATTTCACCTTTCGCTGCTTTGAAGCCGTTGTTGTAGGCTGTGAGTCTTTGAAGGTTTGCTTGGTCGATGATTTTAATCCACGGATAGTTGGGGATTTCAAGCGGAATACTACTCCCATCGTTGACAATAATGTGTTCAAAATTTCTATACGTTTGGTTTTTGATACTTTCCAAAGTTTTGGGAAATAATTTAAGTCGTCGTTCTTTTTCATGATCTTCTCCTAAATAGATTGGAGTTATAACGGAAAATCTTAGCCCCATTTTTCAGCAAACTCAGCCTTGCTTTCATCTAAGATTTTGCCTTTGTCTGGAAGATCAGTAGCACTTGATATGTGGTGTGTCCTTACCCGCTTGCTTGAGGCATAAGTTAATCCCACATCTTTCATCCTTTTAAGAAAGTCTAGGTCTTCACAGGAGTAGAAATATCTTTCATCAAATACCCCGATTGTTTCAACTACTATACGTTTCATAAGCACACACGAGAAGTCCTGAAATTCTGAGAAAGTTTCCTGTATATCTACTTGCATCTGAGCTTCCCGTAGCTCCTGACTTTCTATACCTCTCATCCATGGATCATCCCGTGAATACATGGGAGTTGCCATTATCAAATCTTTGAATACAAGAGCTTCTTTCATATCCTCAAGCCAATGCTCGTAGACTTTGACATCATTATTCATAACACAGATATATTCCCCCTGAGAAACTCTAATGCCTTGATTCACCGCATAGGCATAACCCATGTTCTCTTTGTTTTCAATGACTTTATCAGCATGGGTATTTTCTTTACTTATTAGTGATGTTCCGTTTATTATTAGAATGATTTCGTAAGGAGTTTTATTTTTATCAGTGTGTTCTCGAATTTGCCCTATGCAATCCCCTGTTAAATGAAGCATCTGATAAGAATTAAAGAGTGCTGGTATGATAATTGAGGTCAGTCCGCCCTTGATTACATGAGGCTCTTTTTCGCCTTCTTCTTTATGGGCGGGAAAAATGATCGTTTCTTGTGAAATCTCTTGATTTTGAGGTAATTCTGGGGCAAGAATAGCCCCTTCCTCAGCCTCTTTGTCGTCAGAGACGGACATCTGTGAAGCATCGGGAGGGACTTTGAATTGATCTACATTTTCTATCCTAATAGGCTCACCGCTTCTAAATTTCTGCAAATCTGCTCGATCTATGAAAGTTTCCTGCCCAAATGAAAATCCCAATTCTTTTAAGACTTCAGGAGAAGTAACCCAATGCTTAAATCCATCTTTTATAAGAAAGATTTTATCTCCTGATTCTTTGCTTCTAACTAACCCCTTGATATCAGGAAGTTCATTTCCGAAAGTGTCTTTGTTTGGTTCAAAATCGTTAAAATATGAATTCATATAAATAAAGACGGCTTAATATATTTAAAACGTATATGGCTATCTTTTATACCATGACAACGATTACATAAAGTCCAAAGATTTGATTTATCATGTGTACCACCCATTATTCTGGGTAATTTGTGGTCACACTGTATCTTTAATGGCCCTTGTTTATTGTTACATTTAACACCGCACAATTGACAAGTCCAATTATCCCTAGCATAAATTTCATTACGAAGTTTTCTCCACCAAGCATAACCTTTGAATATAATCTCAGTTTTAATTCTACCCCCTAACCAATTTGGAGTTTCAGAACCTCTCCTAAGCCTCATGCCCTTGTTATAACATTCTCTGCCACAATACTTTCCCCTACCATCCTTAACCCTTGATTTTGTTTCTTTAAAACTTTTTTTACAAATCGTACAGTTTCTTTTTAAAGAAGCATTTTTAAAACCTGATCTACTATTCTCACCACTATAATTTACGGAGAGATATTTATACATACATTTCTTAGAACAACATTTTCTAATGTAATTCCTTTTAGGGTAGGAGACATGGGTAGGAGAAAATTCCATTAGAAAATGACAAATAACACAAGTAATTTCAACCTTTTTATTATTAGGATGCCTTTTCATTGTTTTGGATATTTTGCTAATAAATCATTGTTTATTCTTACAACCTCTTTCAAGAAGAGAGAGCCACTATAATTAGCAAATGCTTCTAAATCTTTTTTTAAGCACGTTCCGCCAGCTCCCCTCCCGCCTTTATGGGAAATAATGTTATGTCCTCTTAATCCCCAAGGATGATTTTCTCCTATGATTTTTAAAGTTTCATAGTTTGCACCATTAGTTTGACAAACATTAAACATTTCATTTGAAAAAACTACTTTATTTGCAAACCATACATTGAGATAATATTTGCCTGTCTCTGCTGTTATGTTATCTGTGATTACAGGCTTACAATATTTATATCTTCCCATATAAAGCCCTTTTACACGCTCTATATGTTTTTGGCTTCTTCCACCTATGACTATCATTCTAGGGTTCTTAGCATCTTTTTCCCAAGTATCTTCTGAGAGAAATTCAGGGTTTGATACTACTCTATCCATTTTAAGTTCATTCATCACATAATCTGCAAATCCTGGGTAAACAGTGCTTCTAATGATATATGTTGAATCCGCATACCTAGGATAGGATTCTAACTGTTTGATGATATCAAAAATCAATGAGGTATCACACTGTCCATTTATCGTAGGTGTAGGAAGACAAATGAAAATAAAGTGGCATTTTGAGGCTTCTTCGAGAGTGACATTCGCATTGTGCCTCGAAAATCCCTTTTTAATGCCAAAAGCTAGAGATGTTGCTTTACCTACATAGCCTGTAGAACCTATGACTGCTGCATCATCACCCATAGAATATTGGTAAATAGAACTTTTTGAATACTGAATCTAAATTACGTTCTTTTCTTACCCATGTCCTTTGGGCTTGTTCAGGAAGTTTAAGTCGTGCAAGTATTTGTCCTGCAGTACCTCTATGGTAGCTTTGTTCTGCACTCTTACGAGCCTCTTCAGGCAACTTATCATCTCCATATTTAGTCCCAGTCCATGAATCGGCAGTCCTCGAATCAGCAAGATCAGCTTGTACGTCAAAAGCACTACTATATTTTTTATAGATAGGATTATCACCATAAATAGCCCTGAAAGGCGGGAAATCTTTATTAAGTACAGCTATATTCCCACATAACATAGCTTCCTGTGCAATTAGGGAATAAGTCTCACTTACGGAGGGAAGGATAAAGACATTTGAAATTAACTGAAAATCACGGACTACGTTTTGGGGAACTTCCTGTGTCCATTCATCAGATTGTTCAGAAGTCCAAATCAGTTCATCTTGGGAAAGACCATAATCTATAGCTACATTTTTACATTTATCTCGGTAAGCAATTTTCTCTACCCCCGTTGAGTGGAAGTCAATTATAATAAGTCTAATTTTTAATCCAAACTCTTTGAGCATGGACATAGTTTTAATAACATACTCAACTTGTTTCCCTGTATCAAGCCTGATAGGATAAGTACAAATAGCATCTGCTGAGAGAATGTCTTTGTCGTAAATTACTCTTTCTGATTCACGATCCATTCCCAAAAACCCACAAATATCGGTTGCGTGAGGGATATGTTTAACCTTATCTTCTGGTACTCCGTAGTTCTTGGCTACTGCTGGAATCGTATAGGGTTCTGGGTAAATATAGAGGGAATTGGGAAATTCTTCTCGTATAAGCTGGGGATATTCGTCTTTAAAGATTCCCACTACCTGATTAACAAGTGAGGGAGAGGTAGCAGAATGTATCCAATGCAGCCATTTAAGGTTAGGGAGGGCTTTGGCTACTCTACGGGAGGCGAAATTATGTTTTAAACAAGCTGGCTGGTAAATAATATCGTGAGTTAATACTATATCTTTGTCTTTGAGAATCTCCAAAAGACGTTTCTCCATTTCAGCTACATCAGAATCAAAAGTTTCGTCTTTTTTAACTTCATTGTGGCAGGGAACATTGGGTATGTACTCTATTTTGACTTTGGGGTGGGCATAGATTCCTTCGGGTTCAAAAGTATCATGTACTATAACTGTAGGCTCAAAATCGTTTAAGAGAAGCATTTTAATCTGAGACTGAACGATGATATTGAGGCTGTATGCCTTTTGATTGTCAGAAAAACTCGTGGATAAACAGACTTTTTGAGGCATTATCTAACGCTAACATATTTGGGTATACTTGTCAATACGCACTTTAATTATAAAAGATAGTAGCCTCTGCATTTCCTGAGGATTGTTCAAGTTCCGCAAAAATTCCCTTTTTCATCAGAATTGGTGAATCGGGATTAAATGGAGTAGATTCTCCTCCATTGGCTGCTACTAGAAAACTATCAAGTAAGTTTTTACCACTAGCTGAATCTGAAATTCTTACTACCGCACCACCTGATCCCCCAGTTACTAATACTGAGGTTACCTCATTGCCTCCTCCTGTTGCAATCTGCAAAGAGGTTCTTGTTCCGTTTAACACTGTCTTGTATCTACTAGCACTGGTTTTTGTCAACATATTACATTGCTACTCCCCTAATAGGGGAGTCATCTTCTATCTGCATAGTTATCCCACCACTTTCAAGGTGTTTTTTTTCAGCTTCCTCCCTTAGACGTTCAATCTCTTCATTTGATAAAGGCTCAGTAGTTTTCTCTGATACTACTTCTATGCCTAGTTCATCTGTCATTTTTTCTTCAGATTCGTGCTTTCTGTTATGCCCTTTTAAAGCAATCTCTACACTTGTTGAAAAGTCACATTTCCCACACTTAAAGGCTCTGTTTTTTTTAGCAGCTAGATAACTTCCTACTTCTTCTTTAGTTTCTAAAACTTTAAGAAATTCATATAAATGTAAGAGGTCATCTGCTACCTCATCACTTTCAATCTTACGCATAGAATCCACTTCAAAGGACTTATCCTTGAAAAGGGTTTGCCCTTTTACCTGGACATTCTTGATGTCTGCTCCGTCTTCTGGGTTTAAAAGTATTTTTGCCATATTTTTAAAGAGTTGTTGTTGTACTAGTTGTTGTACTTGTACTCGTGCTAGATGAACTTGATGTACTAGAACTGGTACTAGTTGTGCTTGTACTAGTGCTAGTCGTACTTGTAGAAGTAGATGTAGTTGTAGTCATAGCTCCTGCAAACCAAGCCCCATTTACATAAATTTTTAGATTATCATTGTCTGTATCATAATACCAATCTCCCGATCTTGGCCCCGTTGGATCATCTGCTTGATCTCTAATTGCTGAGGCTAAAGCCGAAAAATGAGTTCCAGGAGCATTGGAAGTCTCATTATCAAACGGCAGTACAGGAGTTCCTGTAAACTTAAATCCTATCCATGTATTTCCCGTGTAACGGAATAAAGAGTTATTGTCCTCATCATAAAACATCTCTCCTGTAATTGCAGGTGATGGAGGAGTACTTTGTATCCTTATTCTCCCTGTTATTTCACTAAAATGACTTTTACTCATATTTATACAGTAGTTGTTGTTGACGTACTACTGGACGTACTAGTGCTTGTACTGGTTGTTGTTGATGTTGAACTGGACGTACTCGTTGTTGAAGTACTAGTCATGGTTGTACTCGTAGAGGTAGTCCTCGAAGTAGAAGTACTCGTACTCGTGGATGTTGAGGTAGTCCTCGAAGTAGATGTGCTCGTAGAGGTTGAAGTAGTACGAGAAGTAGATGTGGTGGTCGACGTACTCGTTGAACTTGAAGATGAAGTTGAAGTTGTAAAAGCAAGACCTACCCAATTAGTCCCGTTATACCGCATGAAACGATTGTTAGTAGTATCATAATACATTTCCCCTGTTACAGGAGAAGTTGGATTTGATGTTCCTGTTGGTATTGACCCAGCTAGATTTGAAAAAGATGTCATACTATCTCCTTTGTAAGTTCGGTTAAGGATACTCGGCCTTGGAGTAAGACCTACGCTACCCTATTAGTCTGAAAATGCTGCTCCATCGCCTTTACTTGCCCAAATTCCATGCCAATCGCTCCAACCTCGTGACAATCTCATGGTTGATTTATAGACTGCGTATTCAGTGTCAAAGAGTTCATCGTTCTTAAATTCTGGTCTCCTTCTCCAGAACCATGTAAGTGTCCCCCGTCCTTGAACGGTTGACTTATCAACTAAAAACCATGCTGTAGCTGAAGTGAGATACTTCCAGACCATAATATCGAGCATTCCTTTATAGAAGTTTGCGTCATTGTCTGCTGTCCCTTGTCTTAGGGTAGAATCAATTACTAAGTGGGCTGTTTTATTAAGTTGGCGTGGGACTAAGAGTTTGTCTGCTGTTACATCTATAATTTGTCCTCTGTCATCTAGTTGGCCTTCAACTGCAAGCCGTCCCGTTTCTAAATTATCTTCTGTAAAAGTAATACCTGTTGAGGAGGCATTTGATTGTGCTGTCCCTCCATCAGGTCGAGGGTGAGATGTTGAGAATATTGGTTTCCCATCTCCGCCCAAGTATGATGTTGAAAATCCATTTATGAAGACGTTTGCTGCTTGGTTTTCAGCTCCTCTTCGCATTGCCCTGCCCATTTCAGCAGGTCTTCGAGAAACGATTCTGTGAAGATCGTCTTCGATGGCTTCACGGGTTACTTTGAATCCAAGAGTGTATTTTTTGTGGCGATAGGTTACATCATACCCTTGATAGACTTGGTCGTAAGTTACTGGTTCGCCTTCCCCTGTTTCAAATGGAAGGGCAAAGCCTCCATAAGAAGAATCACGCTCTGTGTCTTTTTCTGAAGTGTTAACCGCAAAAATACTTTCAAGCATCAATGGCTCTTCAGCGTATCCATCATCGAATATCTTGTGAAATCCTGGTGTTAATGCGTCTGCAAAATGTCCTCTATCCATATTAAGCGGCTATTTTAGCTGTTGCCGTATCCAGCGGGCCTGGCCCATATTGACATTCATTTACTATAAATATTCCTTTTGAAGCATCTGCGTCTCCATCTGGATCAATCTCAATCAACTGAAATTGTCCACTTGCGTCTGAAGCTGTACCTGTTGCGATCTGATCTCCACCTGCATCTGTGTCAAAGAATTGACCTAAATTCGCTTGAGCCAGCGAGCCATCTGTATCGTTGTACCATTTTGAATTGAGACCCCATGTTATTGCTACTCTTGCTTTTAATTTGCGTGTTGCGTCTGAAGTATTAGTTGAAGAAGTTAAAACTGTGTCGTCACCTGTAAGGGTAGCGCCTGAAGTTCCGCCTGCACGTCCTGTTTCAAAGACGTTGATTCCATCCTGATCTACTATTCCCATCAAGATTCCAAGAACTGATCCACCCGCTGCAACTACATCTACATTTCCGTCTGCATCAATCGTAACGGCATCTCCTACTGTAAGTGTTGCTGAGTCATCAATTAAGAAGTCTGTTAAGACAGGAGAAGAACTCACTCCTAAAAGTGATCCTCTGTAGTAAAATCCTTGTGTTCCGCTTGATAGTGCCATATTATTTTCCTAGATATTCTATGTAATCTTTCTCTGCGATCCCTAGCTTCTTCGCTGCTATTTTCTGTTTATCAGTCAACACTACTTCTTTAGAGTTGGCTGACGAAGAAGGTATAGATCCTATCATTCCTGTATTGTTAGCTGAGGCTTCTACGATCCCCCTCAATCGGGCTTGTTCTTCACTATCACCTGATGTTGCTAACTTATACGCATTTTCAAAGTACATTGGGAGCCTGCTCAGTGGAACCTTTAGCATAAGATCATTTATGTTTTCGCCTGATCCATAAGGGTCTAACATCAGTTGAAGATGTCCTCCTACGGCATTTCTCAAGGCTTTTGCTTTTTCAGGTTCCAGACTTTTGATTCCGTATCTCTCTTCAAACCTATCTATAATGTTGTCTCTTATAAATAGTTTTGACTCATCTGGAGCCACTTTGCCGTTTGAATCTCCCTTTTCAGGAGTCTCTACTTTCTTTTTGATTGCTTCAAAAAGTTCAGGGTCAGACTCTATTACTGTTCCTAATTGCTCCCACTTTTTAAGGTTCTCTGCTAGTGCTTCTCGTTCTTTTTTGGTATCTCCAAGTTCTTTTCCTTGTTCTCCTAGCTTTTTACTTAATTCTTGATAAGATTTCAGAATTTCTTCTGTTGACTTACCTTCGAATTTGTTTTCTTTGGGTGCTTGTCCTTCTATAGGGGCTTCTTCTTTCGTGGATTTGTCCTCTTTGGGATCCTTTACTAGTTCTTCAACTGGGTCTGGCATACAGATTATCCTCAGTCTTAGTTATATCCTAGAAGCGTTAAACAGTCGAGGGCATTGACAGAGTAGACATTGACGGACAAAAGCTGCAGGGCTTTGTGGGATTTGTATGCTTTTGGTGTCTCCTTGCCATCTTATATTTCTCTGTCTTTCGGTATAAATCATAATAACCAGTATAAAGAGACCAAATATATTGGCGTGACCTATCAAAAATACGCCCAATATCAGCAAATGTCTTGCCTTGATTACGAAGACTATGTACTATTTCACGATTTACTTTGACCATTATTTCTTTTTTCCTTTCATTTTAGCTGCTTTAGCAGCCTTATAACCAGCTTTTGTGTACGGAAAGTGTTTGACTTTCCCACCAACTTTAACTCTAGGCATCTTTTACCACTTCCTTTCGTTTCTCAATTTCATTTTCTCTTCTTTCGATTTCTTCTGAAGCTGACATTATTATCCTCCCAAATTGTGTATACCCCCCAGCCCGACCTCTCGCATTAGCTTTTAAGACTGCCAAATCGGGGTCATTCTCTCTTATCCTAAAAACATAATTCTTCTCATAATCAACTAAAATCTTAGTTATTTCAACCAAAGTCTCAAAATCCTTATTATGGGCTATCCCTGAAAGGAATTGAAGCTGTTTAATGCTTAATTTTGAAAGAATATCTCTTTCTACTGGTGAAAGTTTTTGTTCAGCCATATTATCTTGACCCTGTCCCCAAATTTAATGAAGGTATTATATTCCCTACTGTCGCTGATGGTTGAGCCATTCCGCCTGGCCTATTAGTAATTCCTGCTGACGCTGACGAAGCTGCTGGCTGGCCTGTTTCTTCTGGTACTGCCCCCTCTGGAGGCTGTCCGCCACTACCCTGAGCACGCCCAGTCTGAGCCATTATTTCTCCTACTACATGATCTGTAAAGATATTTGTCCGTGGATCTTCGGCTGGGAATTGTTTTTGAAATTCATCTGAGTTCATAAATTCCAAATGCACCCTCGTATGGGCAGGGGAGGCAAAAGGAGTTGGGGGAACGGGTCTTCCTTGCATCATTTGTTTATTTTCAAGCCCCGCAAGCTCAATCATTTGTTCTAAGCGTTGTGATTGTTCGTCCTGAATGGCTTGGTCGGGTTTGAGAGCGTTTGGATCATAATCATAGAGCTGGGCGGTCTTGTCTCCGAGCTTAACTGGGTCATAAGAACCTGGAAAAGTTTGAGCAATCATAAATAATCGATCAAAAAGTTCTAAGCCTTGTGTTCTCATTAAAGGTTTTGAGATTTCAAGGTTTGAAGAGGCATCAAATTTAATATCATACCCTCCACGAGCCATCGGAAGGTAATATTCAGGTCGTGCAAGGAAAAAATCCCTTCCTGGTTTAGTTTCGAGCTTAGGTTCGCCTGTTTTGGTATCAAAATTCATAGTTTCATTCTCTAAAGGTATAGTTCGAAAGTCCATTCGGAACATATCACGGCCTTTCTCAACTAAAAGACCTTGATTCTTGAGTTTTGCTATCTCCGCTTCATATGCTTGGGTTTGTCTATCGCCTATAATTTTCTCCATTTTAGGTTGGGGGTAGAATTGCAGAATATTTGACGTCCTAAGACGTGCTAAACGTATAAGAGATTCACGTTTCATTAACCAAACCTTTAATCTAAGTCGTTTAAGGGTGGCTTCTTTAAGCATTGCGGCCTCAGTTGCGGTTCCTGCCTGTGGTAGAGCCTGGGCTCGGGGGTTAATCCCAGTTGAGATGATACCGTCATCGCTTAAATGCTGGAGTTGGACTTCTACTGAGCGGGGAACATCCCCATATTCGACTGGCTTGGCTGAGTTTACATCCCCAACTGGGATCATTCCGTGAGGTCGAGCCATCAAGTCTTCATCTGAGAACGCAAGACGGTCTGAAACGAGGAACATCTTATCTATATCTAAATGGGCTCGGTCAATCAACATCCGTCTCATGGTATCTGACTCATCTTGAATTGATTCCAAAAGCTCACATTCGCCTTTTCCATAGAATCTGTGAGTTCTTTTAATATCGATCCACCTCACAAAAGGAAGTTGCTTATGCTTGTAGGGATTGGAGCCGTCAAATAGAAGGACATCGTTTGCAACGATTACAAGTCTGTCTCTTGGGCTTCTGGCCCAATACCACAAAACCTCGCATTCTTTGTCGGTATTTATTCCTTGAGGGGGTTGGTAAAACTCGTAGTAATTTGTATCTCCTCCAGCTTTCACGTATTTAACATTCCCGAGTTTATTCCATGTATCATTATCAAAAAATAACTTAATGTCATCTACGTTTTGAATGTATCTCCTAATACAATCTCGGACAGCAAACGAACCAGTAAAACCTCTTGCCTTCTCATCTACATAAAAGTCTTGAAGTTTTACAATCTCCCCCATTACGTCATCATACTCGGCTACCGTTCGTTCACTCTCTTTACCGTCTTTAGTGTCGGTGATTTTTTTCATGTCTTTTAAGTAATACTCTTGGGTGATGGCCGTCCCAAACATAAGGGCATCTTTAAGGGCCTCGTAGGTGAGCATGTCTGAGTCAGAAACCTCCCATGAATAGTCAAAAATTCTCTGCATAACCCTTGCTTTGGCTTCATCTTCCGTTCCACGAGGAAGGACTAAGGGACGCATGTTTTGTTCTGTAAGTTCCGATAGAGCGGTTTCAACTATCGAAAGCGAAAGAGGGACGGTGTGGCGTGACTGCCATTCTTCTTTCTGGGAGTCTTTAGCTTTCCAACCCATTCGCCCTTCATATTGTTTCTCCCACTTGTCAGCGTCCTTCATAGCATCCTGACGGTCAGGAGAGGATTCCATGTCAAACTTTCGGTTATAGACAAACTTAATCGTCTCCCTCTCTGCTTCGGAAGGATTGTAATCGGTTCTTATTTTTGGTTCTTTAGGTTCTGGCACAATTTAATTATATCATCAATATAAATACTTCGGTTTATAGTATCCAGTCTTCTTGCGGGGCGGGTGGATAAAGTCGAGAGCATAAGAAAAGGCATCAATCATGTCATCGTGCTGGTTACGGGGATACTCTTTAAGTTCTGCCTCAAAGTAGTAATTAAAGGGATTTTCCTTGTAATGAAAGACTTTCTTATTATAGTAGAGAGGCTGAAGCCCCTGAATCCGAAGGTCTTTAGATCGTTCATGAGGCTGGATTTCAGAAATAGGTAGGTATCTGTGGCGTTTATTCATTTCCTCCCTCAGAGAATAGGCTAGAGCCTTCTGATAGGCAACTGTCTCAAGGCCGATGTGATTAGGATGCCAAGTCTCAGCCATCTCAAAAATCTTTCCTATTAACTGTGCTGGCTGGACTCTTGCCCTCCAGATATCTAATATAAAGATATTTGACCATTCATCCACCCCGCAGACTATCATCGCTGTATAATCGGCTCCCTTTTCAAGTGAAATCGCAGGGTCAATAGTCATAATCTTTGTCAGATTCTTACCTCGGATATCTGTGGGATCGTAATACTTAAACCATTCTTGTTTGAATTTAGCATCCTCTTCTGGGACGGGATTATTTTGATATTGTGAGCTAAATTGGTACCAGCCTTCTTCCCGAAGTCGGGTCTGAAGTTCTTTTAGAGAGAACTTTTGAGGCCATAATGCCTGAAACTCTTCTCCTGTTTCGATGTTCCCTTCAAAGGCTTTTAAGACCATCGTATCAAAAGACTGGCTTACGTTATTCTCAGGGTTTTGGATCCATCCGTATAAATCTTCAACTGCCCAGCGTGTCCCAATGACGATCAACTGCCCCCCTGGTTCAAGAAGATCAAGAGTATCCTTGTAGCGGTCTATTACTTTTTTGATTTGTTCAGCGGATTGAGAATTGTCCCGATTGTGAGGGTCATCAATTATAATAAGGTCAGGATGGGAACCTACTAGATTACTTTCAATTCCTGTAGCCCAGACTGTCGGGCCTTTTATGTTTTGGTCTGTTCTCGATAACGTGATTCGGTCTGCTGACCATTCACCCGCACCCTGTGAGAGGTCGCCAAAAAGTCGGTGGATAGTTTCATTTTGCTGGAGATGTCTCTTAATCTCTGAAATAAAATCAACCGCAGTCTGCCAAGTAGCCGAAAGGATCAGGATTCGGATATTGGAATCGTTGATGATTCGAAAGACCGAGTAGCCTATTGTCACAAGAGCACTCTTTAAATGATTACGGGGAATTAAGATAAGTTTTTTTTTATCCCTGCCATCGGTTACAAAATGACACATCTCCTTGTGAAATGGGGCAAGTTTTACTTTTCCCTTCCCTTGTTCTATACCCAGGATATATTTATTAAAAATGTATAAATTAGATTTCCCTTTGTCTGAAAGGATTTTGTCCTGTAGCTGACGCTGCTTAATCAGCTCATCTGCTAACAGTTCTTTGTTTTCGTTGACTACAATGTTATCTAAATCCATTTTGTACTTTAGGTTTGGCAAGAATATCGGCAAAATCTATCGCATCCATAACCTTGTCTTCAATAGCCCTCATATCAAACACAGGGACAAAAGAGGGCTCAATACCCCTGGCATACCAGGAGTTTTTCGAATCCCTGACCCAAACTACTATCCCTTTCTTGGTTTGAGTTAGTTTTATAAGATACCCTTTAGGAAGTTTAATCCCTAAAAGCGTCACATTACCCCACCCTATAAGGCCTTGTTTGTATTCTTCGTCTGAGAATTTTCTTTTACGGGTAATTTCTTCTAACTGGTCAGATTTTTCTTTATCTTGTTTCTTATCGTCTTCCTTTTGGAGTTCTTGGGTGGCTTTAATTCCCCTATCTTCAGATTCATGACCCAGTTCTTTAATCCGTTCTTCCCACTCAAATGCTTTTTTTAAGTTTTCTCTTTGCTTTTCTAAAATAGTCTTCTCAACCATATCAACCATGTCAATATCTATTATACACTAGGATTTCCGACAGCCATACCCCCCTTTTTTAGAAAAATATATTCCGTATTTAAACACAGCCTACCCCTATTTTTTCTTAATTTAAAGAGGGGGTCGGCCCCCTTTGTGTGAATTAACGGTTTCAATCCTATGACAGTTTGGGCAGAGAACCCTTACATTTCCAGGAATATAACCAAGCTCAGGTTTGATTCTATGCCTATCGCAGTAAGCCTTATCCCAACCGCATTCTTCGCATTTCTTATTCGGAGTGTGCTTTAGAAGAAAAAAATTCTTTCTATTTGTTTCAGCGTCCAGCATATAAGGCATTCCATATTTGAGGCAGTGGTGCATATCACAAACGGTACTATACCGCTTCAGACCTTTGGTATTCTTTCCTCTATACCTTTGCAACCTATCACAGCCTTGAACCAAACAGATACCTCTAATCAATCCCTCCCCGTGCTTTCTCCATTTAGTCATACCCCAATTATAACACAAAAGAGGTACTATTGTCAAGAAAATATCAGCTGTATTTATTTACAGTCTTA